>Ga0105235_100284_pt1 | contig 19170 bp, 18 predicted proteins | sample Virmet3819_2500_FD_90059 | JGI IMG/M metagenome (GOLD analysis project Ga0105235, IMG submission 90059) | Marine viral communities from the Southern Atlantic ocean transect to study dissolved organic matter and carbon cycling - metaG 3819_2500 | ecosystem: Environmental > Aquatic > Marine >... | reverse complement strand
GTGTTAAATTTATAATTAAAATTCTTCATTTTTTTTCTACGCTCTTCTGCTCTACTTTTTAGTAGTTCTGAAATTGGCGTATTCATTGGATCTACTTCTACATCTGGTTGAATTTCTTTTGATTCTGCATCAGTCTCAACTGTTTTCTTTTCTAAAACAATTTCTTCTTGCTTTACTTCCGGTTTTGGATTTATAGCAGATTCTTTTATTTCGTAATCATCTAAAGCGTAACGTTTTTCTCCTGTCGCTGTATTTTCTGTAACAGGAATAACTTCAACAAAATCATTTACTTCTAAATTGGTTACATTGTCTGATAGATCCATAACTATTGGACCTTCGTCTTCTTCTGTAACTGGAGCAGATGTAGGTTCCTTTTCAGAAATAGGCATATCAAAACTAAGCATAGTTTGCTGTTTATTTTGCTCTTCTTCTATTGGTTTTGGCGTTTCTTTTTTTGCTGTAGAGGTAATCTTAAATTCTTGATTTTCGTCTAGATTAACATCTACTTCGTAATAAGTTACATCTAAATTTTTTATAAACTCACTTGTAGGTATTAAGTCACGCTCTTCTATGGTTTGTTTTTTTACTTGATCCATTTCAAAAGAAGATAATGACTGTTTGGTTTCTTCTTCCTCTTCTTCTATTTCTAAAGTATGCTTAACAACTGGAGCTTCCTTCTTCTCTTCTAACTCAATATTTGGCAAGATTATAGCAGGATTTGGCTGTTCTCTGCTTAAATCTTGTTCCATACTTTGATCGTCTTCTAATGCATGAATTACTTTTTTTGCTTCGGTATTAGAAATTTCGTTTTGCTGTTCTACATCAAATCCTGTTGCAATTACTGTAACTGCAATAGACTCTTCTATGCTTTCGTCTTCACCAACACCCATAATAATGTTAGCGCCATGACCTGCTTCATTTTGAATGTGATCGTTAATTTCTCCAATCTCGTCAATAGTAATTTCTTGAGCTCCAGAAACGATAAGCAACAATACGTTTTTGGCTCCTGTGATTTTATTATCGTTAAGTAATGGCGAATCTAATGCTTTTGAAATGGCTTCGTGCGCACGATTTTGTCCTGCAGCTGTTGCAGATCCCATGATTGCTGTACCACTATTACTTAAAACCGTTTTTGCATCACGCAAGTCAATGTTTTGTGTATAGTGATGTGTTATAACTTCCGCTATACCACGTGCTGCAGTTGCTAAAACCTCGTCTGCTTTAGAAAAACCTGCTTTAAACCCTAAATTACCGTAAACTTCTCTTAGTTTATTATTATTAATAACGACTAACGAGTCTACCTCTGCACGTAATTTTTCTATACCTATTTGAGCTTGTTCATTACGCATTTTTCCTTCAAACTGAAATGGCATTGTCACAATCCCAACTGTTAAAATGTCTAAGTCTTTAGCCATTTTTGCTATAATTGGTGCTGCTCCTGTACCTGTTCCTCCGCCCATTCCGGCTGTGATAAATACCATTTTAGTATTGGTATCTAACATCATTTGGATGTCTTCAAAACTTTCTACAGCTGCTTGCTCTCCTACGTTTGGATTTGCTCCTGCACCTAATCCTTCTGTTAAATTAACACCTAACTGAATTTTGTTTGGTACACCGCTACTTTGTAGTGCTTGTGCATCTGTATTACAAATTACAAAATCTACACCTTTTATTCCTTGCTGAAACATGTGGTTAATGGCATTACTACCACCGCCACCAACACCAATTACTTTAATGACGTTAGATTGATTTTTTGGTAAATCAAATGCTATGCTTTCGAATTCGTTGTTGCTCATAAATTCTATTTTTACTGGATCAATTCTTATTTAATAGCGAATCTGTACTTTCGCTGTATATTCATTTTACTTATTCTGCGTTATCTAAAAAGTCTTTTACTTTTTCTGTTAACTTATCTAGAAACGACTTGCGTTGTTTTTTTGGCACTTCTATTTGTTCTTCTTCAGGCTTTTCTTCGTTTTCTTCTTTTACCGCTTGAATTTCTTCTTCAATAATAGCTTCTGCTTTTTTACGGTCTTGACGTTTTAAACCATCCATTACTAAACCTACTGCTGTTGCAAATAGTGGGCTTGTTATAACATCATCACTATCGCCAGCCAAATGCTCATTTGGATAACCAATTCTGGTATCCATACCTGTAATATATTCTACTAACTGCTTTAAGTGTTTTAATTGGCTACCACCACCAGTTAAAACAATACCTGCGATTAGTTTCTTTTTTTGTTCTTCGTGACCGTAGTTTTTTATTTCGACATATACTTGCTCAATAATTTCTACGACACGTGCATGGATAATTTTAGATAGATTTTTAAGGGTGATTTCTTTTGGCTCACGTCCTCTTAATCCTGGTATTGAAACAATTTCATTATCCTTATTCTCTCCTGGCCAAGCACTACCAAATTTTATTTTTAGCAGTTCGGCTTGCTTTTCTATGATAGAGCAACCTTCTTTTATATCTTCTGTAATTACGTTTCCTCCAAAAGGTATAACTGCTGTGTGACGGATTATACCATCTCTAAATATTGCTAAATCTGTTGTTCCTCCTCCTATATCAATTAAAGCTACTCCTGCTTCTTTTTCTTCTTGACTTAACACTGCATTAGCACTTGCTAACGGTTCTAAAGTGATGCCTTCTAAATTTAAATCTGCACTTTGTACACAACGACCAATGTTTCTTATAGAAGATACTTGACCTACTACTACATGAAAGTTAGCTTCTAATCTACCTCCATACATACCTATTGGTTCTTTGATTTCGGCTTGACCATCAACTTTATATTCTTGAGGTAAAACATGGATTATTTCTTCTCCTGGAAGCATTACCAACTTATGTACTTGGTTTATCAATCGTTCTATATCATCTTCATCTATAACAGTCTCACTATTTGGACGTGTTATATAATCGCTATGTTGTAAACTTCTAATATGCTGTCCTGCTATACCTACTGTTACTCCTTCTATTTTTGTAGCTGCTGCAGCTTCTGCCTCTTGTATTGCTATCTGTATAGATTGTATAGTTTGTGTAATGTTATTGACAACACCACGATGCACACCTAAGCTTTTGGATTTACCTATACCCAAAATTTCTACTTTGCCATATTCGTTTTTACGACCAATCATGGCTACTATTTTAGTAGTTCCTATATCTAACCCTACTGCAATGTTTTGCTCCATAACTTATGCTTTTGTACAAACAACTTGGTTGCCAAATTGCAAGTTTACTTTACTGTATTTATCTAAAACTTTATCTTTTGTAGCTTTAATGTAAAAGGCTTTTAGATTACTTATCTTTTTTTCTAATTGTTTTATCTGCCCCAAATGCACCACAAATTTGGTTTGTCTTAATTTTAAGTCTATGCTGTTATTTTTATTTTGATGAATTTCTATCACGTTTTGTTTTAAAAATTCATCTTTTAATACGTAATCTGCTACTTTATAAACAATATCTAGATTACTTTTTTTTACGAAACCTGTTACAAAAGGAACACGTTCTGTATAATTTTTTGAAAGCGGCATAACACCACCATTACTATCTATATAATAACTATTATTACCTAAAACTCTAGCTATAGGTGTTTTTTGTTTAACCTTTGCTGTTAACTTACCTTCTACATTTACGTAAACTTCTGCAAACTCGATAATTGGGTTTTTATTTAGCGTCGACTCTAAACCATTCAAATCTAAAGTTTCTTTAGGCACATTTATAACACCTTGTTGATTTTGTATTAACAATTTACTAACAGCTTCTTGAGTGATAAACAGGTTTTTATTGCCTATAAATTGAATATTAGGTTGAGATACTAAACGTTTTGAATTTCTTGCTGAAGAAAACGCATACAAAAACACTACTAAAATTAGCAGAACTATCATTTTTATGTAATTCCAATTAATTTTCATTTCCCAAAAGTGCTTCTTTTATTTTTAAAACTTGAGCTCCTATATCTCCTGCGCCAATAGTTAAAATTACATCGGCGTTACTTTGCTTTATTTGTGATATTAGATCTTCTTTATTAACTAATTTTTTATTACTATTTTCTATCAAACTTAACAGCCAACTTGAGGTTACACCTTCTATTGGTAACTCTCTTGCAGGATATATATCTAACAATATAATTTGATCAAACTGCGACAAGCTTTTAGCAAATTGTGTTGAAAAATCTTGTGTTCTAGAAAACAAATGTGGCTGAAATACTGCCAAAACTTTCTTTTCTGGATACATCTCTCTTACCGCTTGGTGTACAGCATTTATCTCTTCAGGGTGATGTGCATAATCATCTATAAACACCAATTTATCGGTTTTAATATGGTAACTAAATCTACGCTTTACACCTTTGTAAGATGCTAATGCTTTGGCGAGCTGTTTGGTAGGGAGACCATATTCTACAGACATCGCCAGAGCAACTAAAGCGTTTGACAAATTATGTCTACCAGGTAGGTTAAACTCTATATTTTTAATTGTTGTATTTGGAGTTTTGACATCAAATACATACGTCCCGTTTTCTATTTTTATATTTTGAATGGAATAATCTGAACCATCTTCAATACCATAAGTTATTCCCTGAATTGGTAAACCATTTTTTACAAACAGCTTTCCGTTTGGTTTTATTTTTTTAGTAAAATCCTTAAATGTTTCTTGCAATTGTGATGCATCACCATAAATATCTAAATGATCTGCATCCATTGAAGTAACAGCAGCCATATCTGGACTTAAAGTTAAAAACGAACGATCAAATTCATCTGCTTCAACAACTGACACCTTATCTCCGTTTAAGATTAAGTTAGAATTATAATTTTCACTTATTCCTCCTAAAAACGCTGTTAATTTAACATCACAAGATTTTAACAAGTAACCCAAAATACTTGTTGTTGTTGTTTTACCGTGCGTACCTGCAACTGCTAAACAAAAAGTATTTTCTGTAATAATCCCTAAAATTTCTGAGCGTTTTAAAACTTTAAAACCATTAGATTTAAAATAATTTAACTGCTTATGATCTTTAGGTATTGCAGGTGTATAAACAACTAAAGTTTCGTCTACATTTAAAAATGAATTTTCAACAGATGCCATTTTATCTTTAAAATGAACTGAAATACCCAACGCTTCTAAGCTATCAGTAATTTCGGTTTGGGTTTTATCGTATCCTGCAACATTTTTATTTTGCGATTTAAAAAAACGTGCTATTGCTGACATGCCGATACCACCGATGCCAACAAAATAGATGTTATGTATATTTTTTAAATTCATTATTTATTTAGAAGTTTTTCTACTTCGTCTACTATATCTTTTGTTGCGTTTGTTAACGCTAATTTTTTAATGTTTTTACTAAACTGTTCTTGCTTTTCTGGGTTAGCTACTAACTGTCCAAACTTGTTTTTAAAGTCTACTTTTAAATCTTCTTGAGCAATCATCATCGCTGCATTTTTACTAACTATTGCATCTGCATTTTTAGTTTGATGGTCTTCTGCTACGTATGGTGAAGGCACAAAAACTACAGGTTTACCAACGATACATAACTCACTTACAGAACCTGCTCCTGCACGTGATATAATAAAATCTGCAGCTGCATAAGCATAGTCCATATTATTTATAAACTGATGGACTTGCACATGCTTTGTATGCCCGTACAGTTTGTATGTTTGATAATACAGCTTACCGCATTGCCAAATGATTTGTAGATTTAAAGTTTGCAGATAATCTAGCTCGCGTTCTATAAGTTCGTTTATTGCTTTAGCTCCTAAACTTCCTCCTAAAACTAAAAGTGTCTTTTTACCTTCAACTAAATCAAAATACTTAATAGCTTCTTCTCTTTTGCAAGGAATATCTAATAAGTCTTGTCTTACAGGATTACCTGTTTTAATAATTTTATCGGCAGGAAAAAAGCGCTCTAAATTATCGTAAGCCACACAAATTTTATCTACTTTTTTAGATAATAATTTATTAGTTATACCAGGAAAAGAGTTTTGCTCTTGTATTAAACAAGGTATTCCTTTTGAAGCGGCAACCTGTAATAATGGTCCACTAGCAAAACCACCTGTCCCTATAACGACATCTGGTTTAAATTGCTTTACAATTTTTTTAGCATTCCATAAACTACTAATCAATTTAAAAGGAAATGAAAGGTTTTTAAGTGTTAATTTTCTTTGTATACCTGAAATCCAAAGTCCTTTTATATCATATCCTGCTTGAGGTACTTTTTCCATTTCCATACGGTCTTTTGCGCCTACAAACAAAAACTGAGCATCTGGATAACGCTGTTTAAGCTCATTAGCAATTGCAACTGCTGGGTATATGTGCCCACCAGTACCGCCACCACTTAGAATGATTTTGTATGTCTTTGCTTTTTGATTCACGATTTACGATTTACGATTGCGAGCTCTCATTGTTTTAATTGATGCTACGACTATTGACAATAATTCATTAGCCTCTGCATGTAATCTTTTTATTTCTGTATGTTCTTTATTCGAAACTTCCTGCAATAATTCTAAGAAATACATACTTTCATCTACTTCTTCTTCAACAATTTTTAATTTATTTATAAAATCTGCATCTGATTTAGCACGACAAGCTGCTCTATAATTTGCACCAACAGAGCTTGAACAACGAATTAATTGATTACAAAACGCATTAAACTCTCTAGACACAGGGAATTTTAGACATAAATTCCAACAGTCTACAGCGTATTTTTTCGTTCTATTTTTTATTATTTGTTTCATTTAATTAATCGTAATTCAAAAATCGTACATCTTAAATTATATCGTTTCCGAAAGAATTTCTAATGGATTTTCACCTTCGTCTTGTGATTCTTTTTCTTTTATTTCTTCACGCTTTGCGCTAACACTTAATATAATACCTATTGCCATACAAGTCATCCAAATACTTGTTCCTCCACTGCTAATTAATGGCAATGTTTGTCCCGTTACCGGAAAAAGCTCTACCGCTACCGCCATATTAATCATTGCTTGAAATATGATTGGTAAACCAACACCAAGCACCACTAATTTTCCAAAAATGGTATCTGCTTTTTGTGATACTATGACAATTCTAAATAACAACCAGAGGTATAACACCATTAAAAACAATCCACCAATCAGACCATATTCTTCAATAATTATTGCAAAGATGAAATCAGATGAAGATTGCGGTAAAAAATTCTTCTGAATACTTTTACCAGAACCCAATCCTACAACACCACCAGAAGCGATTGCTATTTTAGCTTTTTCTATTTGGTAGTCTTCTTCTGTGTCTTCACCGTTTGCAAAATTTTCTACTCTACTCATCCATGTATCAACACGGTTTGGCATAGCTTGTGGAAATGCTTTTGCTATTAAGATAAAAAACGTTAATCCTACTAAACCAGCTGCTCCCATAGCCAACAAATAACGTATTGGATAACCACCTAAAAACAGTAACATCATTGACATAACAAAAATGATTGCTGTTGTTGAGAAGTTTGATGGTAATATTAACGCCAAGACAATAAATAACGGAATCCACAATGGTAAAATAGACTCTTTAAAAGTGATACTTTTATCTTTTATTTTAGACAAATACCTAGCGATATAAACCATCAATACAACCGATGCCAACGTAGATGTCTGAAAAGACATATTTACAAAGGGAATACGTATCCATCTACTTGCATTTGCACCTTCTATAGTTGTGCCTTGTAAAATAGTTACAATAAGCAACACAAATACTAAAGGCATCATGACCATTGACAAACCTCTAAAGTAACGGTACGGCAATTTATGCACGCCATACATTATTGCAAAACCTAAAAACAAGTGCATAAAATGTTTTACTAAAAACGCAAATGTATTACCGCTACCACCAACATATGCCAAATTACTAGCAGCGCTATACACTGGTAAAAAGGAAAAAATAGCCAATAGTGCTACAATAGCCCAAATCAGCTTATCTCCTTTAATGTTATTTAGTATTGCGTTTTGCATTATTCTTTAAAAGAAAGTTTTATAAGTTTCTAACCGCTTCTTTAAATTGTCTTCCTCTATCTTCGTAATTTTCAAATAAATCGAAGCTTGCACATGCTGGTGATAACAACACATTATCCCCAGATTCAGCAATTTTGTAGGCTATTTTTACCGCTTCGCTCATAAACTGAGTTTCTACAATAACATCAACCATATTGCCAAAGCTTTGCATTAACTTTTCATTATCTACACCTAGACAGATAATTGCTTTTACTTTTTCGTTTACAAACGAAAACAACTCGGTGTAATCATTTCCTTTATCAACACCACCAACAATCCAAACTGTAGGCGCATCCATACTTTCTAATGCAAAATAAGTTGCATTAACATTGGTTGCTTTAGAGTCGTTTATGTACTGTACTTTGTTAATTTTAAGTACTTGTTCTAAACGATGCTCTACACCCTGAAAGTTTTCTAAGCTCTCGCGAATAGTTTGTTTTCTAATTTTTAATAAATGTGAAACGGTTGAAGCCGCCATAGCATTTTTAATATTGTGCTTGCCTTCTAAAGCAATGTTTTTTGTTGGCATAATTATCTTGTTGTTATCTATTGTTATTATTATATTTTCGTTGTCCAAACACGCACCATTTTCAATTCTTTTTGTTAATGAAAATGGTAATAATGTAGATTGAATTGAATGCTTTTTTAGGTGTTCTGAAATCACTTCATCATCTGCATCATAAATCAAATAATCGTCTTTTGTTTGATTTTGAGCTATTCTGAATTTTGATGCGATATAGTTTTCAAATTTGTAATGGTAACGATCTAAATGATCTGGAACAATATTGGTGATTACCGCAATTTTTGGATTAAAATTGAAACAACCATCCAACTGAAAACTACTTATCTCTAGCACATAATTATCATAATTATGCTCTAAAACTTGCTTAGCAAAACTGTCGCCAATATTACCAGCCAACCCAACATTAAGTTCTTGTTTTAACAAGTGATGTGTTAGCATAGATGTTGTTGTCTTACCATTACTTCCTGTTATTGCAATTATTGTTGCATCTGTAAACTGGCTTGCAAATTCTATTTCAGAAATTACGGGAATACCTTTCTCTAAAAGTGCTTTTACCATTGGCACTTTATCTGGTATCCCTGGGCTTTTCATAACTACATCAGCATTTAAAATTTTAGCTTCAGTATGCTGTTGATCTTCCCATTCAATCTCATTATGTATAAGAACTTCTTTATATTTCTCTTTAATTTTTCCCTTATCGGAAACAAAAACCTCATAGCCTTTTTCTTTTCCTAAAAGCGCTGTTCCTACACCGCTTTCTCCTCCACCTAATACAACTAATCGTTTCATTTTTCTATCTCAACTTCAGTGTAACTATCGAAATAATCGCTAGAAAAATTCCAACAATCCAAAATCGTGTTACTATTTTACTTTCGTGATAGTTTTTCTTCTGATAATGATGATGTAAAGGCGACATTAAAAATATGCGTCGACCTTCGCCATATTTCTTTTTGGTATACTTAAACCAGCTTACTTGCAGGATTACTGATAAGGATTCTGCGAAGAAAATTCCGCATAACACAGGTATCAATAACTCTTTACGCACCGCAATAGCAATTACAGCAATTACACCACCAATGGTCAAACTTCCTGTATCACCCATAAATACTTGGGCTGGATACGTATTGTACCATAAAAATCCTATTAACGCACCAACAAAAGCAGAGGTAAAAATCACCAACTCACCCAACCTAGGTATGTACATGACATTTAAGTAATCTGAAAAGACAATATTACCCGAGATAAAAGCAAAAATGGCTAGCGCAAATACAATAATTGCACTACTACCTGCAGCCAAACCATCTATACCATCGGTAAGATTTGCACCGTTTGACACTGCTGTTATGATAAAAATCACTATTGGTATAAAAATGATCCAAGCGTATTTTGCATAATCATCACCAAGCCATGTAATTAATTTTGAGTAATCAAACTCATTATCTTTTACAAAAGGAATAGTTGTTAAAAGCGATTGCTCTTCAGGGTTGAACTCTCTTGGTGAATTTTGAGTAATTTTTTCTGTTTCAAATTGCGGATTAATTTTTTCTTGTTTGATTGTAACTCCTGGATGAAAATACATCACAGCACCAACAAATAAACCTAAACCTACTTGCCCCATTACTTTAAACTTACCGCTTAAACCTGCTTTGTCTTTTTTAAAGACTTTTATGTAATCATCTGTAAAACCAACTGCGCCCATCCAAAGGGTTGTAACAATTAGCATGATTACATAAATATTATCTAATCTTGCTAATAATAACACAGGAATTAACGTTGCTAAAATGATAATAATTCCTCCCATGGTTGGTGTACCAGCTTTTTGAATTTGTCCCTGCAAACCTAAATCTCTTACCGATTCTCCAACCTGCTTTTTTTGAAGCATAAGGATTATTTTTTTTCCGAAAATAGTAGAAAACAACAACGACAAAATGATAGCTAAAGCGGCTCTAAATGTGATAAATTGAAACACACTTGCACCTGGCATTTGGTATTGTTCTTCTAAAAATTCGAATAAATAGTATAACATTCTTTATTTATTTATTTTTTTGCTACTTAAACTTTATTAAGCAAACACTATTTTTGTAACTGTTTTAAAAAATCTTTTACAATTTTGAAATCATCAAAATCTGTTCTAATGCCATTTATCTCTTGATAAGTTTCATGCCCTTTTCCAGCGATTAAAATGATATCATTAGGATTTGCTAATTGACATGCTGTTTTAATGGCTTGTTTTCTATCTACAATAGACATTGTTTTTTTAAAATTCTGAGCTTCTACGCCTTTTTCAATGTCATCAATAATGGTTTCTGGCACTTCTGTTCGTGGATTATCACTAGTAAAAATCACCTTTGTACTTAAAGCCGAAGCGATATGTCCCATTTTGGGACGCTTGGTTTTATCCCTATCTCCACCACAACCTACAACTGTAATTAATTCTTCGTTTTTGGTACGAATATCATTTATGGTTTCTAACACATTTTGCAATGCATCTGGTGTATGCGCGTAATCTACAATTGCGGTAATTTTTTCATCAGAAATTAAGAATTGAAATCTTCCGCTTACACTTTCTAACTCGCTAATAAATCTTAATAATTCATCTTTTTCAAGACCTAATAATTCCGCGCAAGCGAAAATTGCCAAAATATTATAAGCGTTAAATGTGCCAATTAATCTTACCCAAACTTCGTTATCATTCAGTTTTAATAACAATCCGTTAAATTGATTTTCTAAAATTTGAGCTTTATAATCTGCATAGCTTTTTAAGGCATAGCTATACTGTTTTGCTTTTGTATTTTGAAGCATGATGCTTCCGTTTTTATCATCGATGTTTGTTAGTGCAAAAGCTGTGCTTGGCAACTCATCAAAAAAGCGTTTTTTAACATCTCTGTATTCTGCAAAAGAATTGTGATAATCTAAATGATCGTGTGACAGATTGGTGAAAATTCCGCCTTCAAATTTTAATCCTAGTGTTCTGTTTTGGTCGATTCCGTGTGAGCTGACTTCCATAAAACAAAACTCTACACCTTCATCATTCATTTGCTTTAAATAGGCGTTGATTGTTAACGAATCTGGCGTTGTATGCGTTGCAGGAAACTCTTTATTATCTACCATAATTTTTACGGTAGACAACAGACCAACCTTAAATCCTGCTTTTTTGAATAACTGATATAAAAGCGACGCAATAGTAGTTTTACCGTTGGTACCGGTTACACCAACTAGTTTTAAATTTTCTGAAGAATTCCCATAAAAATTGGACGCCATTATTGCTAACGCACGACTTGAGTCGTCTACCTTTATGTAAGTGACACCTTTTTTTGTGATTGCAGGAATAACCTCACACACAACTGCAATGGCACCTTGATTAATCGCCGCATCTATGTATTGATGCCCATCTACAACAGTTCCTTTTATTGCTACAAACACATCATTAATCGCTACGCTACGCGAATTAAAATGAATGTTACGCACCATAACATTTGTACTACCTACAACTGCATCTAAAGTAACTTTGTATAATATGTCTTTTAATGTAATCACTATGCTTTTAAAACTACTGTTTGATCTTTTTTGACTTTTGTTCCTTTGCTAATAGATTGGTTTTCTACTACACCAACGCCTTCAATTTTTACTTTTAAACCCATATTTTCTAACAATGCTACTGCATCCATAACTGGTAAACCCGTTACGTCTGGCATGATTGTTTTATAGGTATTCGCTATTTTGTAATAGGTTTTGTATTCCTTTTCTACATTAGCCGTTTTAGCTTCTAAGCTCTCAACTTTATCAATAATTGGCGTGTCTGTAAATATCTTTTGAGCCACTTTTTTAAATACCGGACCAGATACATCTGCACCATAAAACCCTTTTTTTACACTAGGTTTATGAATAACAACAATGCAAGAATACTTAGGATTATCCGCTGGAAAATACCCTGCAAAAGACGAAATATATCGTGGGTTTTTGGACCAGTCCTTATGCCAATACTCTGTACGAGCCGTACCTGTCTTTCCGCCCATAGAGAAATAATCTGAATACAATGATGTACCTGTACCACGCTTTACAACATTTTCTAGCATGGTTTTTGCTTTTTTAAGTGTCTGATCAGAGCAAATCTTCTCATTAATTATTTCTTTTTCGAACACTTCTATTTTTTCATCAAGATTTCTTACCTCTTTAATAAATCTTGGCTTAACCATTACACCATTATTAGCAACAGCATTGTAAAATGTTAAAGTTTGCAATGGAGTTATTTTTAAACCATACCCATAAGCTAATGATGGCAATGCGTTTCTACTCCAATTTTTATGTCCAGGTTTTGGTATCATTGGCTCTCCTTCACCTTTAATTGAAATATTTAGCTTTTTATCTAAATTCCAATTACTTAAAATATTTAAAAAGCGCTCTGGATTTTTTGCGTATGCTTTATCTACTATAGTAGCTAAACCTATATTTGATGACACTTCAAAAGCTCTTGCTGCAGAAATCTTACCATAACCATGAGAATCTTTAATTCCGCGACCATAAAACACTTTGTATCCATTTCCGGTATCTATTACATCTGATGTATCTACTTTTTTATCTTCTAAAGCCGCCATTAACGTCATAAGCTTAAATGTAGAACCAGGTTCATGCGCTTCGTAAACCGCGTAATTTCTTTTTTCGTAATAGGTATTTTTAGATGTTCTTCCTAGGTTTGAAATGGCTCTAATTTCACCTGTTTTTACTTCCATCACTACTACAGTTCCGTGCTCTGCTTCGTATTTTTCTAATTGCTCTAAAAGTGCGTGATGTGCAATATCTTGAATATTTACATCTATAGTTGTGTAGACATCGTAACCATCTTTTGGCTCAACTTCATTATCAACCGTAATTGGTTTCCATTGTCCTTTTCCTATTTTTTGCTTGATACGCTTTCCGTCTGTTCCTCTTAAATAATCACTCCCAAAAGCACCATCTATTCCTGCTCTTGTTATATTTCCTTCGTCATCAATACGCTCGTAACCAATAGTACGTTGCGCAACTTCACCTAAAGGATGTTCGCGTTTTACATATTGCTCTACAATTAAACCACCTTTGTACGGACCTAACTCTAAAAGCGGAAAACTTCTAAATTTTAAATACTCTGAATACCCAATATTTCTTGCTAACAAATAATACCTATTCTTGTTAGCTCGTGCTTTCTGTAATTCTTTCTTATAATAAGAAACTGATTTACCTGAATATTTTGAAAGCGCTTCACTTAAAGGCGTTAAGTACTCTTTAAATCGCTTATCGGTAGGCGTAATTGCATCAAACCTGATATCGTATTTTGGAATTGAAGTTGCTAAAAGACTTCCGTCTGCAGAGTATACATTACCACGGTTAGCAGGAATGGACACTTCTTTTATATTGCTTTCTTCTACTAAAGCCTTATACTTATCCCCTTGAATAAATTGAATGCTTAACAATTTAACCACAACAGCAATAGCGAAGATGAACATACATCCCGCTACAAAATACAATCTGTTTAATATGTTCTTTTCGTTAACTGCCACGATTGAGAACTTAATTTTGTGGTTTTACAATTATTTTGGTTGGCGGTATTACAGAAGGCGCCAAACCTTTTTCTTTCATTTTTTTTACAACAGAAGATTCCATTTTTAACTGCATTAATCTTGTTCTTCCGTCGTAAAGTGCCGATCGCAATTCTTTTACTTCGTTATTAAGTCTTGCTATCTCGTACACTTTTTTATCTGCGCTATGCGAACTTGCTATCATTATTATTGCCAACACAGAAATAAACAAGATGATGCGCCAATTTTTAAACGAGTCTTCGCTAACTAAAAACGTTCCTCTTAATATGCTATAGATGCTTTTTTTCACTTTTATAGTTTTTCTGCAATTCTAAGTTTTGCACTTCTAGCTCTATTATTTTCTTTTATCTCTTGTGCTGTTGGCACTATTAATTTTCCTACTTTTTTAAAAGGCACTTCAAATCTTCCAAACACATCACGTTCTGGCTCACCTTCAAACAATCCGTTTCGCATAAAACGCTTTACCAATCTATCTTCTAAAGAGTGATAAGAAATCAAGCTTAATCTTCCGCCAGATTTTAAAACTTCTGGAGTTTGCATTAAAAACTCTTTTAAAGCTTCAATTTCTTGATTCACTTCTATTCTAATCGCTTGATAGATTTGAGCTAAAATTTTATTTTCATGCTTTGGCGATAAAAACTTTTTTAAAGCAAATTTTAACTGCTCTGATGTTTTTATCTCACCATTCATTCTTGTTTCCACAATCACTCTTGCCATAGCTGGCGCAGCTCTTAACTCGCCATACTGCAATAACACATCACGCAAGTCTTCTTGACTATATTCATTTACAACATGATAGGCTGATAGTTGATTACTTTGATTCATCCTCATATCTAAATCTGCCTCAAAACGTGTTGAAAAACCACGTTCTGCCACATCAAATTGATGAGAAGACACACCAAAATCACCTAAGATTCCGTCTACTTCTTTTACACCATAAAACCTTAAAAATCGCTTTATGTATCTAAAATTTTCATTGATTAGCGTAAAGCGACTATCGTCTATTTTATTTTTAAGAGCGTCTTTATCTTGATCAAAAGCGTAAAGTCTTCCTTTTTCACCTAAACGACTTAAGATTTCTTTACTGTGTCCGCCACCACCAAAAGTGACATCTACATAAATACCATCTTCTTTAATAGCCAAACCATCTACGGTTTCTTTTAATAAAACTGGATTATGATAGTCCATCGTCTTCATCTTGTCCCATTACTTCTTCAGCTAAATCTGCAAAATCTACAGTTGCATCATCAATAGCTTTTTCATACTTCGTTTTATCCCAAATCTCAATAATATTAACCGCAGAGGACATTACAATATCCTTAGAGATAGAAGCAAAAACCACTAAATCTTTTGGTATTAACAACCTTCCGTTTGCATCAACATCTACCATTTTTACTCCAGCAGTAAACCTTCTAATAAAATCGTTGTTCTTTTTTTTGAATCGATTTAGCTTATTTATTTTCTGCATTAATGCATCCCATTCCGTCATTGGATACAATTCCAAACACTCTTGAAACACCGCTCTTTTAATCACAAACCCATTTTGCAACACACCATCCATCTGCTTTTTTAGAGCAGCAGGAAGCATTAGCCTTCCTTTGGCGTCTACTTTACATTCGTATGTCCCTATAAATGAGTTCAAAACAGTTTGAAACCGGGTTAATATTTAAAAATCAAATATATTGAAAATTTTACCACATTTTACCACATTTTACCACATTGTTAATAAGTTATGGTTTTTTAACATTTAAAAAGCGTGTAAATAATTGAAAATAGTAAGACAAACAACTTATCAAAAAGTGGGAAAGAAAAACAAATCTTAAGTGTCTTAATTTTTGGAAGTAAAAAGTTATATTAGGATTTGTTTTAAATGAAATACCTATATTTGTTGCTAAGCAAATGACTAACTGTTAATGACGCACAAACTTAAAAAAGAAGGAAAGTTTAATTACATAGAAGTTGGCACAGGACAACCAATTATTATTCTTCATGGACTTATGGGCGGACTTAGTAACTTTGACGCCGTAACCTCCTATTTTAGCACAAAAGGTTATAAAATAATAATTCCAGAATTACCTGTTTACACAATGTCTTTACTTAAAACAAACGTAAAGGCTTTTGCAAACTATCTACATGAATTTATAGATTTTAAAGGATTAGAAGATGTTATTTTATTAGGAAACTCTCTTGGTGGACATATTGGTTTATATCATACAAAATTATATCCTGACAAAGTTAAAGCTCTAGTTATAACTGGTAGCTCAGGACTTTATGAAAGCGCTATGGGTAGTGGCTACACAAAACGTAGCGACTATGAGGTTATTAAGAAAAAAGCCCAAGATGTATTTTATGATCCTGAAGTTGCAACTAAAGAAATTGTTGATGAAGTCTACGAAACCGTAAATGACAGAAATAAACTAATTAAAACTTTAGCTATTGCTAAAAGCGCTATAAGGCATAATATGGCAAAAGATTTACCAAAAATGCAAACACCAACTTGCATTATTTGGGGAAAAAATGACACCGTAACTCCACCTGAAGTCGCAGACGAATTTAACAGTCTTTTACCAGATTCAGAGCTATTTTGGATTGACAAATGTGGTCATGCTGCAATGATGGAACATCCAGAAACTTTCAATGAAATTCTATACGCTTGGTTAAAAAAGCGTGAGTTTTAATTTACCCTTTTTGCAGAAATAAAAATAAATCTAATGCATATTAAATCTGCCACATTTGTAATGAGCAACTCTGACGTTGCTAAATGCCCAAAAGAAAAGCTACCTGAATACGCTTTTATTGGGCGTAGTAATGTCGGTAAGTCTTCTTTAATTAATATGCTAACCAACAGAAAGAGCTTAGCTAAAACCTCTGGAAGACCAGGAAAAACGCAACTAATTAATCATTTTTTAATTAATGATAATTGGTTTTTGGTTGATTTACCTGGTTACGGTTATGCACGCGTTTCTAAAAGCACAAAAAAAGTATTTCAGAAGTTTATAACCGAATATTTTGAAAAGCGAAGACAACTAATTACCGCTTTTGTTTTAGTAGACATTAGACACAAACCTCAACCAATAGATTTAGAGTTTATGGAATACTTAGGCTTAAACGGTATACCGTTTTCTATTGTGTTTACCAAAGCAGACAAACTTAAACCAAAAGCTATTGAAAGACATATAGAAGATTATAAAAACATACTTCTTGAAACTTGGCAAGACATGCCAAATTACTTTATAACATCTTCAAGTAAAAATATAGGTAAAGACGAGTTACTTGGCTACATTGACCATTTAAATAACACTATAGAAGTTGAACAGTAAAATAAAAAAGACCGCGTATAATAGCGGTCTTTTTTTTTAATAGATTGTACAATTACTGATTTAACACCAAGTCTGTAATAGTTAGTACCTCTATTTCTTCTTCATTACCATCTTCGTCTTCTACAACTTCTATTGATGTTTGATAGGTAATTTTAAAATCTTCACCTATATATTCGTCTGTATCTAAATCATAATTTTCTAATACTTCTTCTGAAGCATATTGAAATTTCATTGTTTGCTTTTCGCCTTTTACTTCTACAGTAAACACATAATTAAATTCTTCTGTCCCTTCATAGGTACCGTTTATTACTTTTTGGGTTGAAGGCGTTATAAAAGCTGTTGACAAATAAGCAACTAATGCAAAAACTGAAACGATAAGTTTTGTCTTCATTTTAAAAATAATTAAAGTTAAGTTTGATTTATTTTGCTCGGAAGTTTGCCACCTCAAGTCCGATTGCTTTTAGTATTACAATACCTTGTAATTACGTGTGGTAAGATAAACTGTGTACGCTTTGTAAAATCTTATAAGTTTACCAAAATTTGGCTATAAAAAGATCGAATACTTCTATTACGATTAATATGATTATAATCCACTCTAAAGTACTACTTTCTCTATGATCCATTATATCTTTAAAAAGTTCTAGGTTTTCTTTTATAATTTCGATTCTTTCGTGTATTAATCGATAACGCGCATGCAGGTCAAAAGACTGTTTTAAATCTGTATTTAATTTATTTAACTGCTCGTTTTCCCAGATTATTTCTGGCGAATCAAAAATATATAAGTTTTCAGAAATCTTATTTTTAATATTTAACGTCTTGCCTATGAAGCGTTTTAGTTTATGTCCTGAAATGTCTAGTTTTCCTTTTTTCTCTAGATATAATGTATGTTGATGTGTTTGCTCAAGTAGTTCTTCTGTAATTTCAGAATATCTGTCTAATGCCACACTTTGCGATGCGTATAACATTACCAATCTTATCATTTCTTGATCAAGAGTTGGTAATTCTATGTGATTAAACTGAACTTTTAATGTTTTTGGCTTAATTAAAACCTCTGTTGCTTCCGACAGTTTTTGGAAGAAATAATTATTAGTATGTGGTTTTAAAGTATTTAATACTTCTGTTATTTGACTATCAGACATATTAAAAAAACTAACCATACCATATTGAAAAACATACACAAATGCATGTTGATCAATTTCGTAAAATAGCTCGTCACTATCTTGAAACAGCAATTGCCAAGACAATTGCTGTTTGCAAGCTTTAATGTTTATACTACTAGCTATTTGATAAGCTACAACTTTATACATTGTTAAAAATCTTCGTCCTGCTCTTCGCTAGGCTCTATATCTGGATCTTGTACTGCTTCTGGATCATCACTATCAAAGTCTTCGTAATCATCTTCGTCATAATTTTCCATAGTTTGCACTAACTTGGTACTTACTTTTACTAAGTACTTAGTATCTTCTGTTGTTACTTCTACAGCTTCTACCAATTCGTTTTTAGCATTTCTAAACTCGATAATATGATCCTCGTCATATCCATCTGGATACTTATCTACTAAAAGCTTTAAGATTTCTGGTGTTAATTTTTTAAAGTCTACGATAACACGTTTTAGGTTGTCAGGCTTTTTCATGGGATAATTTTACTTTTTCGGGTATGTATTTTTATATTTTAAAGTTATAGGAAATTTTTACCAATCCAAAAGGTATGCAAAGATTAACGGCGCTACTATTGTTGCGTCACTTTC
>Ga0105235_100273_pt1 | contig 19613 bp, 11 predicted proteins | sample Virmet3819_2500_FD_90059 | JGI IMG/M metagenome (GOLD analysis project Ga0105235, IMG submission 90059) | Marine viral communities from the Southern Atlantic ocean transect to study dissolved organic matter and carbon cycling - metaG 3819_2500 | ecosystem: Environmental > Aquatic > Marine >... | reverse complement strand
TGAAATGGCCGCAAATGCACCTGAGAAAGACTTTATCGGCATTGAAGTTCACCGTCCAGGCGTTGGCGCATGCTTAGCTGAAGCAAGCGAACAAGGCGTCGAGAACTTGCGTGTAATGGACCACGACGCGGTTGAAGTGCTAAAAAATATGATCCCAGACGGTTCAATATCTCGCCTCCAGCTATTTTTCCCAGACCCATGGCACAAAAAGCGCCACCACAAGCGTCGTATTGTACAACCTGAATTTGTTGAATTAGTTCGTACTAAATTAGCCATTGGCGGCTGCTTTCATATGGCGACTGACTGGGAGCAATACGCAGAGCACATGGCTGAAGTCATGAAAAACGCAAACGGTTACATCAACACTGCGACAGATGGCGACTATGTACCTCGCCCGGACTATCGTCCAATCACCAAGTTTGAAACCCGCGGCCAGAAGCTAGGTCATGGGGTGTGGGATTTAATATTCGAGCGCACTAAGTAATGATCTTATCTCCTCAAAGCCAGCTGTTAGAACGCAATATTTCACTGTTCGAAAAAGGTAAATGGGCGTTTATCAACCCTTCCGACGCTTACTTCCTAGATAGTTTAAAATCACAGGAAGTTACCGTTGTTCATCAGTATTTTGATGTGTTTTCAGAGTCTGTGCGGGTTATTCCCTCAGCGTCATTTGATAGCAGAGATATTAGCCACAAAGGTTTTGAGGTGACTCAAAAAGTCGGTAATCATACTCATATATTTGCGCCCTTTGTGACGCTTGAAAATTCACATACCGATGTGATGATTTTCTTACCCAAAGCTAAAACGCATTTTCAGATGCTGCTAAGAATGGCTGCAGGTATGGTCGGGCAACACGGTCATATTCACGTTGTAGGCGAAAATAAAGGCGGTATAAAAAGCGCTGCGAAATTGATGCAGCAATATGGTACGACACAAAAAGTCGACTCGGCGCGTCACTGCAGTCTTATTACCGTTGTGGTAGATGAACCTCATATCGCGTTTGAGGCCGATGCGTGGGTGGATATAAACACCTACACCGTTGAGGGCACATCATGGCAAGTAGCCACAATGCCTGGCGTGTTTAGCTATAAAGAGCTTGATGCAGGTACCGAGCTATTATTAGAAAAACTCTCGTCCTCACTGAGTGGTGAAATCCTAGACTTTGCGTGTGGTGCGGGCGTCATAGCGAGCTATATTATGCTGAAATATCCGCATTTAAAATTGCACCTCACAGATGTGAGCGCGCTGGCGGTTTATTGTAGTGCACTGACGCTTGCGGAAAATCAGTTGTCGGCCACCTTGTACGCTGCTGATGGTTTGCATGGTATAACGCAAAAAATACAGCACATTGTTACTAATCCACCTTTTCATACCGGTGTAAAAACAGACTACACGATCACTAAACGCTTTATATCAGATGCGAAATCCTGCTTGTCTCGTGGCGGTACCATGCAAATGGTTGCCAACCGCTTTTTACCTTACCCTGGATTGCTGTCAGAACATTTTCAAACGGTTTATACAACAGCACAAACTTCACAATTTTCTGTTTATCAGGCCGCGTTGTAATTAAAAAAACCATAAGCTTGTGCTAATTTAGCATGACTGTCTGATGTTAAAGCCATTGAGTGCTCTGCTCGGTGGCTTTTTATGCGGTTCAAACCTTACAACATAATAAGTGCACTGTGCATTAAGCTCTGGGAGAGCACCTGTGAATATTGTATTTGCTATTTCGGAAGTGGAAGAACTGGTGAAAACCGGCGGCCTTGCAGATGTGGGGAAAGCCCTTCCTCTTGCACTTCATGCGTTAGGTGAGGATATTACTATTGTGATGCCCTACTACCGTGTACTGGATGAACAACTTAATTTAGCCACGGTAACAGAACCGCAAACCTTGTTTACTGAAGGCCAAGTTTACCATTTTAATATTCGGTATTTGCAGTGGCACGATATTCCTATTTATTTCGTCGACTCACCCGAGCATTTTATGCGAGAAGGACTCTATGCTAACGCATTTGATGCATACGACGATAACGGAGAGCGATTTAGTTTTTTCAGCGGTGCAGTTCTACAAACGCTAAAAGCGATTGATAAACAGCCAGATGTCATCCATTGCCATGACTGGCACACGGCTATGTTGCCGTTCTTACTCAACCATGAAAAGTCAGGCTATTTTAAAGATACCGCAACTGTATTCACTATTCACAACGCGGCTTTTCAAGGGGTGCATAAGCTAGACACCATTCCATATCTTCGCCATCATCCCGATATCTCAAATCAAGTGCATGGCGGATATGTCAATATGCTTCAGTGCGGTATTGAGTTCGCAACGAAAATTACTACCGTTAGTCCAAATTACGCAAAAGAGTTATTAACCGATTTAGGCAGCCATGGCCTTCACGAGCGTTTAGTTAAACGGCAAGCAGACTTGAGCGGCATACTGAATGGCTGTGACTATACACAGTGGAATCCTGAGACCGACACATTTTTGCCAGAAAATTACAGTACCGAAAACTTTCATGCGAAAACATCGTGTAAACGCGTATTGCAGGAAAAATGTGGACTGCCTGATAACGCTGATATACCGCTAATCGGTATGGTATGTCGCCTTACCGAACAAAAAGGCTTCGGTTATATTCTCCCGATTTTAGATGATCTGATTAAGCATAATGTTCAAATGGTGATTGTAGGAACCGGCGATCCGAAAGTGTGCATGGATTTAGGTGAGTTTGCCCAACAGCATCCCGACCAATTTGCTTTTATTAACGGATTTAGCTCAGAACACGCCCATCTTGTTGAGGCGGGCGCAGACTTCTTCCTCATGCCGTCTCAGTTTGAACCCTGTGGCTTGAATCAGATGTATAGCTTAGCCTACGGTACCGTTCCAATTGTGCGCTCTGTTGGCGGTTTAAAAGATACGGTTATCGACCATAGCAATGACCAAGAAGGGACTGGGTTTGTGTTTGACGATCCAACGCCTTATGCTCTTTTGACATGTATTCGCCGCGCACTGCTTGCCTATTATGAAGATAAGGCTAAATTCAGAGAGATGCAGCTGCGGGGAATGAGAACACGTTTTACGTGGGAGGCCGCAGCAAAAGACTATCAACAGCTTTATACATCTCTTTAAAGCTCGCCGTTTTTGCCATATTAATTATTGTTTATGCGCGTCTTTCCTTTTGTAGAATAATGCGCCACTATTGTTCTATGGAAGACGTGCACGGATTGTATGCAAAACGGATATGACAGATAACGCAGTTAAGCTTTCTATTAGAAGCCTTTTTCTTTGGGTAGTAATGTCTATTACTACGTTTTCACTTGCCGTTTTGTCGACGCTCGCTGTATATACTCAAATTGAAACATACCGAAATGAGCTTGAGTCAAACGCACTCATGCTCGCAAAACTGGTCGCAAGAAGTGCCTCTACCTATCTCTATGATGAAACACCCGAACGCATCGAAAGTGCATTGAGCAATCTTAGCGCAGCGGAGCTTGTTTTAAACGCCCACGTATATAAGTTACAAAGCCAATCATCTGAACCTCAAATATTTGCCTCCTATAATAGAGAAGGCCAGCTACTGCTTGGCGGAAAAGAGAGTCAGTTACCTTCCCTTTTCATGGCGCCTCAGTTTGCTGATAACGGTCACTACTTGGAATTAAGTGCCAAAGTCTTCGACACAGAAACCAATATTCAGCTGGGCTGGATATATTTGCGAGTGTCATCAGATAACTTCAATGAGCTCGTTGGAAAGTCAATTTGGCTTAACATAGCAGTAGCACTTGCTTTGCTTGCCATTAGTTTCTATTCAGCAGTGCGCTTGCAGCGCGTTGTGACCGGTCCCGTGGAACAAATTGCTAGTTTCTTACAGCGTACATCCCGTCAAAGGGATTACTCTGCAAGAGCTGACCGTTCTAGTATCCGCGAGCTAGATATACTGGCTGATGCAGTAAATGTCATGCTTTTTCGCATGCAAGAGTATATGCAGAAGCAGCGTCAGGCCGAAGAGCAGCACAGAAAGCTAAATGCAAGCCTTGAAGATATGGTGAGCCATCGAACCACAGCATTGAAAGACGCAAACCAAGAACTAATTCAAACGCTAGAGAAGCTTCATCAATTCCAGCGACAAATTGTGCAAAATGAAAAAATGGCGTCTCTGGGTGATATGGTTGCGGGTGTTGCCCACGAAGTAAACACGCCAATTGGCTTAGGCGTTACAGCATCTACCATGATGTTAGATAGACTTGAGGTTATCCAGAAAGACTTCGACAACAAGACGCTCAAGGCCAGCGCAATGAAGCGCTTTTTAGATGAGAGCAAAGAAAATCTGAACATCATTTATCGGAATTTGAACCGAGCAGCAGAACTAATTAGCAGTTTTAAGCAAGTTGCGGTGGATCAAACGTCAGAATCTAGCCGAAGTTTTTGCGTTGTGCAGCTAGTTAATGAGATACTACTGTCATTGCAGCCTCGACTAAAAAAATTAAAACACAACATCAACGTAAATTGCGACCCTACCTTAAACGTTGAAACGAAGGCTGGCCCAATAAATCAAATCTTGATTAACTTAATTATGAATTCAGTTATTCATGGGTTTGAATCAATGGAAGAAGGCACAATAGACATTAGTGCCGAGTTAGTTAGTGATAATAAACTCAAGCTTGTTTATACCGATAACGGTAAAGGCATTCCACCTGAGATCCGCAAGCGAATATTCGACCCGTTCGTTACGACAAAACGAGGTCAGGGCGGCTCAGGACTAGGCATGCACTTAGTTTACAACTTGGTGACGCAAGCGCTTAATGGTTCGATATCGATAACCAGTGAGGAAGGCGAAGGAGTGGAATTTATAATTGTATTCCCCGTTATTAATGCGAAAACCTCGTAATAGTTGTATAAAGTATGAACTTTTCTTGTTTTTTATTGGCTAACCCCAATATCTTACTGTTAAGAATATTCACAAGTTACTTGCAATCAAGTGTATGAATATTAAAATTTAACCAGTTAGTTGCTTAAATCGTATTTTAGAAAGAGTGTAGAACACCATGCAGACGCCAAATGTGTTAATTGTTGAAGACGAAGTGGTAACCCGTACCACGCTTAAGAGTTTATTTGAAGCGGAAGGGTATAATGTATTTGAAGCCGAAAATGGTGATCAAATGCATGATTTCTTCGAGAATCACGCTATTAACTTGGTGATTATGGATATTAATCTTCCAGGGAAAAATGGCCTTATTTTGGCGCGCGAAGTGCGTGACCGTAAAAATGTAGGTTTAATTTTCCTTACTGGTCGTGACAACGACGTGGACCGTATTTTAGGTCTAGAAATTGGTGCAGACGATTATTTGACTAAACCATTTAATCCTCGCGAGCTAACTATTCGCGCGCGCAACTTACTCTCTCGCACAACTAATTCTGCTGAAGACGACGATTTACCAAGCCGCGTAAGCTTTAACGGCTGGACACTTGATGGCGATAGTCGCTCATTGATTTCTCCTAACGGCAAAGAATTCCGTTTACCACGCAGTGAGTTCCGTGCTCTTCACCTTTTCCTTAGTAACCCAGGTAAGATCCTTACCCGCGAACAGCTTATTATGGAAATGACAGGCCGCGAGCTGCGTCCTAATGACCGCACAGTAGACGTTACCATTCGCCGAATTCGTAAGCACTTTGAATCAGATCCTACAGATGAAGAATTGATCGTAACTATTCACGGTGAAGGCTACCGTTTCTGTGGGCAAGTTGACGGCTAAGTTAATACCTTTGCCAGTATTGAATCTGCAAGAAGCCGCTACAAAACGTAGCGGCTTTTTTATAGGTAAACCTTAAGAAGTCATATTTCACGTTAGCGAGCTTAAGCGACAGAGCTGCGCGCACCGCAGCTCTGTAAAGTGCTTTATTTATATTGCTTCAAAAAGAAATGAATACCGGTACGTTTTTTCCTCTAATAGGAAAGCTTTGTGGGTACTTGGGCTCCATGAGTCATCTCCTCCAACTCCCATATGTGCATGGTCGATATAAACAAAGATGCAATCTTGCGGGGATAAATCACTGGTGTGTTTAGCATTATCAAGTTGTGCCTGACCATATTCACTGACGTTAAAGTAGAACTTCCCTTGCGCTTGCAGACCCGCAATATTTAATTGCTTACAGTCGCTTCGCAAACCGTTATCAGTTGGAAAAACATATCGCGTTTGCATTTCATCAATTGGCAGCGCGAAGTGGCCATAACGGGCCGCGGCCTTTCTATCAGGATAGTTCTCAAACGGGCCCAAACCCAACCAAGAAACGGTTAAATGATTTTGCTGCAACTCGGTCTGTGCCGGTACTGCAGTTTGCAAACCAATTCTAGGCATAGGCGGTAAGCTATCATCTAACAGCACTTCTACGTCCACTTTCAGCTTCGCTTGCCTGTTAATGGTATACGTCCACTTAGTCGCCGCCACGAGCATATCAGCGTGATGATATTCAAATAACGATGTTATACGCACATCGCTGGTACTCTGTTCTACGTCAATATGGGTGCAAGTGCGTTCCCATTGCCCTATGCCAGCACGACGCCAGCGTGACTCCCACGCATTTGGATCAGGGTTATCGACTTCACTCACACCAATATCGTTATCTAGCGGAGCCCTGAAAAAGTTGTCTTCTAGGGGTGCGCTAAGGGTCTCATTCCCGTTTTTAAGCCACGACGTTATTAGCCCGCTTTTACTATTGAAGCTGAACACCTGGTTTTGCACACTAACAAGCAGCACGGCATCTTGCGCTTCTACACCTATATCTGCTTTGACGCTTTCTACGTCTTTATCAGTTGACGCAAAAGATAGAATACCGCTTTGGTTGGTGAGTGCTAATTGCGCGGTGTCCATTACGTGCCCCGCGTTCGCCCACGAACAGTCATTAGCTAACACCACGTCGATGTTTAGGTGATAGTCAGCGCCAGCCTTAAACGTAATTTCAGGGTTTATATCAAGGGTCTGTGTTTGCTGAGGAGCGATATCAATGTCGCATTCGCCTTCTGCAATTGCCTTACCGTCTTCAAGTACCTGCCAGCGTAAACGCTCGTTGTCTGTTCGCCTGAATAAGTAGTCGCTTTTTAAAGAAAGCGCGAGGGTATGGTCTTTTTCCACCAGTGAGAAGCTCACGTGTTGCTGGCAATATTTGGCTTCAAACAAGTGCGGATGTGGAGTTCTGTCTGGGAACAGCAATCCATTTATACAAAACTGCCTATCGTTGTCGGTATCGCCGAAGTCTCCACCATAGGCCCAATAGGCTTCACCGCTTTCTGTATGCTTTGTTAACCCTTGATCAACCCAGTCCCAGATAAAGCCACCTTGAAGACGAGGATACGCCTTAAACGCTTTCCAGTACTCATCAAAGCTCCCTAAACTATTACCCATAGCATGCGCGTACTCGCACAGAATAACGGGCCGGTTTTCACCTGGCATCGACAACCACTTCTTAATAGCCCATTTAGGCACCGCGTCGTCTTTAATGTCGGTATCTACCCTTGCATACATTGGCGCAATGATGTCAGTTGCTGTGGTATCCGCGCCGCCGCCCTCATACTGGACTGGTCGCGACGGGTCAAATGACTTAGCCCATCCATACATGGCGTCGTGTGTTGGCCCGTGGCCACACTCATTGCCTAATGACCAGATGATGATACACGGGTGGTTTTTATCTCGCTCAACCATTTGAGTAAAGCGCGCCATATAAGCACCAGCCCAGAGTGGATCACGTGACAACCTGCCCATTGGAAACATACCGTGGGTTTCAATATTGGCTTCATCTACCACATAAAGCCCGTATTCATCACAAAGTTCATACCAGCGAGGGTGATTCGGATAGTGTGCGGTGCGTACGGCGTTGAAATTGTTTTGCTTTAACAGCTTAATATCTTCAAGCATGTCATCTTCGTTAATAGCGTGACCTTTGGTTTGGTGATGCTCGTGTCGATTCACGCCGCGAATCAATATTGCTTTACCATTAACAAGCAGCTGACCGTTTTTCATTTCAACAGTTCTAAAGCCCACGTTATAGGCTTCTCGGTCTACTGTGTTGCCACTCTCATCAATAAGGGATACGACAATGCGGTACAGGTTTGGTGTTTCTGCGGTCCAGTGTTTGGGCTCTTTTACAGCTAACGTTTGGAATACCACATCATCCCAACCGCCCTTTTCATCTATACGCTTATTATTGGTACCGGTAATCGCTTGCTCTGTAACAGCGTTATCACCATCAAAAAGCTGGATACCCACTTTAAAGGTAGAAGGTGCATTGATGGCGGTACGCACTGAGACACTTCCGTCTCGATAGCAAGCATCAAGGCTTGGTGTAACAAACACATCTTGAATATGATGATGAGGCTTAGTTATCAGGCTAACATCGCGAAAGATACCGCTTAACCACCACATATCTTGGTCTTCTAGGTAGCTACCGTCAGACCATCTGATCACCATAACAGCAAGGCGATTTTCGCCCTCTACCAGTATCTTTGTAATATCAAATTCAGCAGGTAAACGGCTGTCTTGAGAATAACCAACATATTCTCCATTGCACCATAGATGAAAGGCACTATTCACCCCTTCAAATACGATGTGATTACGTTGTGAAAGCTGCTCTTTTGTGACAGTGAAAACTGTGCGATAGCAACCTGTAGGATTATCTTTAGGCACAACTGGAGGGTTTACCGCAAAAGGATATTTGACGTTGCAGTAAATGGGCTTGTCATACCCTTGCAGCTGCCAATTTGAAGGAACAACGATGGGCTGCCAAAGGCTACCTTCTTCAGCGCTCAATGTTGTAGAAAGTAAACTTTCGGGGACGCTCTCAGGCGCATCAAATAACCGAAAATCCCATTGACCATTAAGGCTGCACGTGCGTGTTTTGATATTGTGCAGCGCATTCTCTAACGAACTAAACCCATGATGAGGACTGTGAGCATTGATTCGATTTCGCTGAAACACCACGGGGTTTTGCCAATCATTCTGAGCCACTACTTGCGCAACATTAAGCATATTTTATCTCTTACATTTTAGTTACTCTCAATATAGCTAACTTTCAGTGAATCCTTTATGCTCTAATCTTTCATCTATTTATCCAAAACTATCAAATCATATTTATGCAACCTAGTTTCAAAGATATTGTAGACATAGGACCAAGCTGCTTTGAACGCTTTATCGATAGCAGCAATGCACCAGAAATTAGTGAGCTAGAAATAGAGCTTGCCGGATGCTCTAATTTATCAGGCAACTACACGGTTGGACGCGTCTCGCCCCCTAACCATACGTTGTTTTATTGCCTCAGTGGGGAAGGTATATTTCGCACGCCATGTGAAAATATGTCATTGTCTGAGGGGCAGCTTATTATTTTGCCCGCTAATCAGAGTTTCGAAGTATCTATCGTTAGTGAGCAATGGGATATTATTTGGCTCAATCTTGCGGATGTTGAACGTTGGAAACCGCTGAGAAACCATAGCGCTGTAGTTTTAGACAATGTGGCTTTAGAAGGACTGCATCACGCTATGGAGCTTCTGTATCTAGAGCGCGATGTCGAGAGCAGACAGGCGGCGATGCAAATAGTATCAAAATACCTTTACACCATTATCGAGAAACAGCTCGGAGAATGTATAACCGGTGAGCAAAAGGAAAGACGTCAAATCAACAGGCTAAACAGCTTGTTTTCAGCTGTAGATAAACAACTGCAGTTTGATTGGGATATTAAAAGCTTAAGTGAGAAAGCCCATTATTCATCCCCTCACCTTCATAGGCTTTGTTTACAAACCTATGGAAGAAGTCCGAAACAGCATGTCATCCACCTGCGCATGGCCAGAGCAAAAAGCTTACTGCTAAGTACCCAATGGCCAGTATCCTATATCGCAAGCTATGTGGGCTATGCAAACGTGTTTACGTTTTCAAAGCGCTTTAAGAAGTCCACGGGCATGTCGCCCACCGAGTTTCGCAATGTAAACGAACAATCATCGGTGAGCTAACAGGTTTTATTAACCTCGTTGAACGGTATAGATAAAATATGAGGGTTGTAAGCTTAACTTCCCGCTATTTTCATTTGGTCAATAAGCACCGACCCAGTCTGCACACTGCCCCGTACATCTTTTTCAGCGCCAATCGCAACAATGCCTTTGAACATATCTTTCAAATTGCCGGCAATGGTTACCTCGTGCACTGGATATTGAATGACACCATTCTCAACCCAGTATCCCGCTGCACCGCGTGAGTAATCACCAGTGACACCATTAACGCCCTGCCCCATCAGTTCGGTCACAAAAAGACCTGTGCCCATTTCTTTAAGTAATTCAGCATCACTTTGACCCGTATCACCCACTAGCCAGTTGTGAATACCACCAGCATGGCCGTTCGAACGGGTGTTAAGCTTGCGCGACGAATAAGTGGTATAAAGATATGTGGCTAACTGCCCTGCTTCAACAATGGTCATGTCAGAACACGCTACGCCTTCATTATCAAAGCTTGAGCTTGCCAGACCACCTTTAATAAATGGCCGCTCTTCAATATTAAGCCACTCAGGGAAAACTTGTTTGCCTAAACTGTCTAGTAAGAAGCTTGAACGGCGATACAGGCTACCACCGCTAATTGCGCCCACATAATGCCCAAACAGACTAGACGCGATATCGCGATGCAGAAGCACAGGTACATTCGCTGTATTGATTTTACGCGCACCTAAACGGTCAACAGTGGCTTTCGCCGCGTCTTCACCGACAGACGCTGCCGATTGAAGCAGTGCCGCTTTGCGACTTACCGTGTAAGCATAGTCACGCTGCATATCGCCATCTTGTGCGCCAATAACCATACAGCTTAGTGAATAGCGACTGCTTGGATAACCTGCGTTTATTCCATGGGTATTACCGTACACACGCATACCCAGGTTCGCATTATACGATGCGCCATCTGAATTAGTGATGCGCGGGTCGTAGTTCATTGCAGCCGTTTCAGCTTCAATGGCAATTTTGATCGCATTCTCAGTATTAAGCTCTTCTGGGTGATATAAGTCTAAATCAGGAAATTCTGTCGCAATAAGATCTGCGTCAGCTAGTCCTGTACACGGATCTTCACTTGTATATCGCGCAATATCTACGGCCTTTTCTACCGCCAACGTCAGTGCCGCTTTGCTTAAATCTGCGGTAGACGCGCTCCCTTTACGCTTGCCCACATATACGCTGATCCCTAAGCCGCCGTCGTTAGTAAACTCAACGTTTTCAACTTCTTGCATACGTGAAGATACGGCAATGCCCTGCACTTTAGACATGCTGGCTTCGGCTTGGGTCGCGCCTTTAGATAGCGCTAATTTTAGTACATCATCTACGACATTTTGAATGTCGCCTAACTGCTGCTCAATTTGCATAGTAAGTTTCGCTGTCTTAATTCGACTGTGATAGTTACAATTTAGCTAAAGTGTAACACTAATGAGTTTGAAATGAGTGATCAGAAATACAATTCTCCCGAAGATCCTTACTTCGAAGATGCGCAAGCAGATGAGTTCGAAGAGGAAGAGTTAGTCAGTAAAACTGAACTTAAGCGTCAGGCAAAAGAACTTCACAAGCTAGGTGAAACTCTGGTTAACCTGACCGATGCCCATATTGCCACTATTCCCATGGATGAAGAGTTAGCAGATGCGGTGGCTATAGCGCGTAGGGTTAATAAGAAAAAGGATGGTTATCGCCGTCAGCTTCAGTTCATCGGCAAAACCTTGCGTAATCGAGACACCACTGCAATAGAAGAAGCATTGGCTAAGCTTACCCATCAACATCAGGCAGCAAATGCCGCATTTCATGCGTTAGAGAAAGCGCGTGAGTCGATTATTGAACAAGGTGACCCTGCCATTCAAAAGCTCATTGAACAGTACCCTGAGCTCGATAGACAAAAGCTACGCCAGTTTCATCGCCAAATTAAAAAAGAGCGTGAAAAGAATGCTCCCCCGAAAGCGTTTAGAGAACTGTTTCAGTATTTGAAGGATGTGATGCACGACGACCAGTAGCAGCTAGCTTCTGTCGCCAAAGACAAAAAAAGGTTGGAACGACTGTCCAACCTTTTTAGTTTCATCGGGTATTGATTACGGATAGCTACGCAGTACCACCCACAGTAAGCTCATCTATTTTAAGGGTTGGCTGACCTACACCTACTGGTACACTCTGACCGTCTTTACCGCATACCCCTACGCCTTTATCAAGCGCAGTGTCGTTGCCTATCATTGAAATTTTTTGCATCACTTCTGGGCCGTTACCAATTAAGGTTGCGCCTTTCACTGGTGCAGTAATCTTGCCGTTCTCAATAAGGTAAGCTTCCGCGCTAGAGAACACGAATTTACCTGAGGTAATATCTACCTGGCCACCCGCGAAATTCGGCGCGTAAATGCCTTTATCGATAGACGCAATAATTTCTTGAGGGTCGTGCTGCCCTTCCAGCATGTAAGTGTTTGTCATACGTGGCATAGGAAGGTGAGCATAAGATTCACGGCGGCCGTTACCGGTTGGCGCAACACCCATAAGCTTGGCATTGTGCTTGTCTTGCATGTAACCTTTTAAAATACCGTCTTCAATTAAAACGTTATGTGCGGTTGGCGTACCTTCGTCATCCACTGACAACGAACCACGACGATCGCTTAATGTGCCATCATCAACAACGGTGACACCTTTAGCAGCTACCTGTTGGCCTATGCGGCCACTGAATGTTGAAGCGCCTTTTCTGTTGAAGTCGCCTTCAAGACCGTGACCTACTGCTTCGTGAAGCAACACGCCCGGCCAGCCGTTACCAAGTACAACTGGCATAGCTCCAGCAGGTGAAGCAACGGCTTGCATGTTCACTCGCGCCATGTGAAGTGCATCTTCAGCAAGGTTCTCATAGTAAGGCTTTCCGTTTTCATCTTGCTTGAAAAACGAATAAGCATAACGACCACCAGCGCCGGCTGATCCACGCTCGCGTCTATCACCTTGCTCTAGCAATACCGAGCAGTTCAAACGTACCAATGGACGTATATCTGTGGCTAGCGTACCGTCGCTCCCTGCTACTAGTATTTCTTCGTATACACCGCTCAAGCTCACGACGACCTGATTGGCAGAGGGCTCTTGCTTGCGAATGTATGCGTCTACAGCCTTAAGCAGTGAAATCTTTTCAGCATCTTGCATCGCAAGAATAGGGTTATTCTCGCTATAACGCGCTTCAACGGCTTTTTGGCCTAATGCTGCAACTTGCTGTGTACCGCCACTAGGTGCGATACCACGGGCCGCCTTACATGCTTTAGTTAAGGCTTCCTCGCTTATTTCATCTGAGTAAGCAAACCCTGTTTTTTCGCCGCTGATCGCGCGCACACCAACGCCGCGCTCAATGTTGTAGCTGCCTTCTTTAATAATACCGTCTTCTAACACCCAGCTTTCATGCTGGCTAGACTGAAAATACAGATCGGCATAGTCGGTGCTGTGACTATGAATAGTAGCTAGCGCCTTCTCTAGCTTTGAAATATCTAGCCCTGAGTCAGATAATAAATGACGCTCAACAGATTTAAACAAGGTGACTCCTGAATCGGTTATGTTCGGCAACCGGCATATTTTGTTTTATGGTCTCTCTTTCTGCAATATCAACTTTGGCCGCCACAAAACCTACGTCGGTTTTACGTTCGGCAAGGGTTTCACCCCATGGCGATAAAACAATGCTATGGCCGTAAGTTTCACGACCGTTGGCGTGCACGCCGCTTTGATTTGCTGCCACCACGAAACACTGTTTCTCTATAGCTCTGGCTTGCAATAATGCATGCCAATGCGCTTCACCAGTACGTTGGGTAAACGCCGCCGGCAATACTAAAATATCAATATCGCCCATTGCAGAAAACAATCCTGGAAAGCGTACATCATAGCACACCGCAAGCCCAATGTTGCCAATTGGCGTGTTAATGGTGACAACCTCAGTTCCTGCCTGCGTTGTCGCCGACTCACGGTAACTTCCCGTATTGTCGTTCACCGACACATCAAACATATGTATTTTGCGATAGTCTGCAAGTACCTCGCCTTCAGTACCATACAACATGCAGGCTGCAGAAAATTTTTCTGGATTATCCGTTTTAACCGGAAATGTACCAGACGCAATATAACACTGATATTGAGCAGCCAATGCAGACAAGCGCTGTTGGATCAAACCTTCGCCTTTTTTCTCGGCAATAGTTAACTGACCTTTGTCTTTGCCGCCGAAACAGGCAAAACATTCCGGCAGCACAACCAAACTATTTATTTCAATATTGGCCGCTGCCATCTCTTTTGCCACGTTATCAAGATTTTCATCTACATTGGGCGTAGATGTCATTTGCAGTGCAACTAGATTAACCATCGATCACCTCCATTTTCACCCTGCGTAAGTCATCATCCGTTAGCGGCCGGTCTTGCGGATTAGCAGGAACAGGCGCATTCTGCGCAGGCAAACTAATGTCTTTACTATTACGCTCAACTTCGTCGAACTTAGGATCTTTTATGGTGCCAGTAACGCGATAGTTCACATTCGAAATCACTTTCGCAGAGGTTAGCACTTGGTCGATGGCCAATGCGGCTAATGCTGTAGGTGGTGTTGCTAAAAAATACACCAAGAACGGTAGGTTACCCGTGACGTTTGGCGCAAACGACACATTGTAGTTTAAGCCGCCGGTGTTTAAATCTGTGTAACCATTAATTTCTATTTCACCTGCACCACCGTCAATTTCAGTATCGTCGGTGTACGCCTTTCCGTTTACAATATTAAGCGTGCCGCCCATGTCATCGTAAAAAAAGCCCTTTGCGAAAACATCTCTAAAGTCGAGACTGAGTTTTCTAACAATTGAATTTAAGCTAAACAGTGTGAAAATTCGGGAGCCTTTGTCGCTAAGCTCGGTTAAATATCCATCAGACAAAGACCATTCCACGTCGCCGTTCAGTGCTTCAAAACCAAAATCCATGGGGGCGTTGGGCCAGTTAACGTTAAACCTAATATCGGCGCTCGAATCTTTAATACCCGACTCAACGCCATATTCTTTTAACATTTGCCCAACGTCAGGAGACGTTAGCGTACCGTTTAATGCACTTTGTATCTCTCCATCAACGTGCTTCCAGTAACCGCTGGCGGTGATATTGGTTTCGTCTGACTTGAGCAAAAGCTGACGAATGGCAAGCCCGCTATCATCCTTTGCAATATCTAGGGTAATTTCACCTAAGTCGATGCCATGAAAACCGCAAGATTGGCAATAAAAATAAATGGGCGGTAGAGAAATAGGATCGATATTGTACAGTGAATCTTCCTTTGTCGAGACGTGTTCAGTTACAACAGCGGTGCTCTCTACATAAAGACTATCGTTTGATGAGCTAGACGCCAGTTGCACCGGCTTGTCTAGCGACAAATAGTCTGCGTTTATCTCTATACCTTGCTGCGCTAAATCGCTATTAATCCGAATTGTGGCCCGCGCCTGAGGTGACGCCAAATCTAAAATCCAGTCCTTGTTCCGCTCGGTCGCGTTAAGCTGAGCATTTTTGATCGTGTGTCCGGCAAAATTGAGCTTTTCAGCTTTTGCAAAAATCCGTGACGGTGTACCAAACAAATTGGCACGGGGCGCACTGCGTTCGGAGTCAGCCGTATTTTCCATATCGCTTGTTAGCGCGCTTTTTACTATGGCTTTTTGCTCAGCATCTTCCCCTGCGCCTGAAAGCAGCATATCAATCGTGCTAAACCACGCTTGCACATCGGCTTCGGCCAAGTTTGCGCTGATGCTAAAACCCGTGCCGATATTAGCGATATCACTTTCACCTAACGCGAGATGAGCGCGGGAAAACTGCATTTCCTTGTGCGGTAAAATTCCGTCAAAACGAATACTGTCGCCGAGCGTTGCCACAACATTTGAAGCTTTACTATTGCCCTCGCTACTGATCACGAGAGGCAGTTCACTTCCTGCTGATGTATCAAAGGGTGCTGGTAATAGGCTTTGCGTCGCCGTCAAATCAGCTGTCAAATTTGCTGCGTACTCAAAGCTATCTTTCGATAACGTGAGATCAACGCTGGTCTTCCACTCACTTTCACCATCAATATAGTCGGTAAGCTCCGTATTCACATAATTTGCAAGTGGGTGTACATGCCAGCGCCCCCCTAACTCAACTGAGAGGTCGTAGGTGTCGCTCTGTCGACCTGACAGTGAAAGGTAGATAGGCTGCTTTAAGAAACGTGCTTGCAGATTAGTGGCGTCAATGTCACCGTTGGTGAACGATACGTCTCCTGATGCTTTATCGAAAAGCATCTTGGTGGTGGCCACATAAACGGGATTATTGGCTAGATGTGCCGTACCAGAAGCCACCACATCTTTACCTTTGAACGGGATATCAAGCTTAATGTCTGCGGAAAGCGGCCCACTAATTTGCACTTCATCCTTAAGTACTTTCCCTAAAGAGTTTTCAAGGGATGAGTTCATCATAAGTGCAGTAAGCGCGTCACCGGTTCCCTCACCGGTGGCGTAAATTGCTAGGCGAGCATCAGGTTTAAAGCTTGGAATTGCTGCTGACATATTACTTATTTGCATGCCTGCCAACGTCGCGGTCGGACTCTCCATCACCAAAGCGTTGTTTACAAAATAGAGCGAGAGATCTAAATCACTGAGCGCAGGCCAGTCTGGCGCAAATAAAAAGTCGCCACCTTCGATATCTACATATGCTTGAAAGATGCCCGTATTATCCTCAAAAGGAAAGTCACTGGTCGCGCCATGCCACAGAATGCGCGCACTGCTTATGTCGCCTTTTCCGTTAAAAGCGCGGGTTAGATACTTATCAGTATTTTTCCCCATTACGGCTACCGGAAAAAGATCGCTCACCTCGCTTAAGGGGATTGCGCTCACGTCCGCATAGAGAGACATGAACCCCGTAGAGGTATTGAGCTTAAACTGAGGTTTTAGTGTGACCGCATCGCTGTCTAATAGCATATTACTGCCTTTAACTATCCATTGTTTTTCCTTCCCGCTTGAGGTTGTGGGATAAATGTAGAACTGCGAGGTGAATGAGTGGATATTGAGGTCTTTTTTGATTATCCCGTCCGCGCTCAACACACTATCGGTGCTATCTAAGTAGATTGCCCCATTATTTTTATACCAAAACAAGTCAGCGTTCAGCGACGATAGCCCTGGAATTTTATCCGTTTTATTCCATTGTAAATCGAACACTTTTGCAGCCAACGAAGGTTCACCGTTATGTAGTTGAATCTGCAAAATCGCAAGCTCGCCTTTCGGATCTAGCTCACGTATCTCGTCTTCACCTGTGTCGTCCATAAACAGTGGAAGGAGCAGTAAAAATGGATTTACCTGAACAGGCTTAATCGTATTTACCAAGACATCGCCACTTGGCGCAATACTGCCGATAAGGTCGGTTGTCATTGTCTCACCGTTAGAACTAACGACAAGATTGTCTAATCTGACATTCCATCCACCCTGTTTATTTGCCGTGTTGGGTAATACTTGCAAACTCCCGCTAGTGATACCTGTTACGGTTTTTGCGCGACCGCCGCCCCATTCTAGTAAGCTATTATCTAGCTCGGCCTGTACGCTATTAATTTCACTATTGGTAAAATCAGCCCATACTTCAAAATTAGCTCGACTTTGCGTTAACGGACGCTTCGTTTTTATTAAATCGCTAACCCATGGTGATATATCAAGTTCTTCTGCTTTTGCGTAGAAAACGCCTTCAAATTCCTCGCGCGATCCCTTTATATCAATAACAAACGAAGCAGAATTTGCAGCTAACTCGGCGACTTTTAACTGGCCTAATCCCTGATGTCGCTCGTTATGGTTATTCCAAGACAAGCTTTCTATGTTAAAGGAGTTCGTCTCGTTAAGATGCGTTATCGATACGGCACCGTCTTCAAGGGAGAAGCTTTGTAGCTGCTCCAGGAATAAGCGTTCAAGCGCACTTACGACAGGAAAGTTACTTTTTCCTCCACCTGATAAGCGGTCTGCATCGATATCAAGTTGAAGGCCGCGTAACTCAAAGCGAGTAGAAGAAATAAGTTGATGGCGCAGAGACTCCCAAAAGTCTAGTTCGACGTAAATCTGGCGAATATCAAGCGCAACTGGCGAGGCATCATCTTTGGCAAGCGACACCGAATTCAACACAATGCTAGGACCGCTGCGCTGCCAAACGGCATGCACACTTTTGATGGATAGGTTTACGCCATACTGCTCATTTATATAGTTTTCCAACAAATGTTTGTTGTGCTCAATATGCGGCAGAGCATAGCGTGCAGCGCTTAAAACTAGCGCGAAAAGTACCAGTAATACGGCGAGTAGCAGCCAGAACTTCTTAAGTAAATAAGCAGCTACCGACGAAAAATTTGTCACATTTTGCCTTTGTATAACGTTAATGCATTACATCATGACGACGTCGTACTTATCCTGGTTGTACAGTGTTTCTGTTTGTACCTTAATCTGCTTAGATACAAATACTTCGAGTTCGGCCAGCATATGAGACTCCTCCCCCATTAGCGCTTCTGCTACTTTGGGAGACGCATAAACCACAAATTTATCAGCGTCATAGGCGCGATTAACCCGCACTATTTCACGCATTATTTCAAAACAAATGGTTTCAATAGTTTTCACTGTGCCACGCCCTTTACACACAGGGCACTCACCACAGAGAATATGCTCAATGCTTTCACGGGTGCGTTTACGGGTCATTTCAATCAACCCCAACGCGGTAAAACCGTGAATATTAATTTTGGCTCTGTCCTTGTTAGTCGCTACCTCTAGTGAATGTAAGACACGTCGTTTATGATCTGGTTCAATCATATCGATAAAGTCGATAAGGATCATACCGCCAAGATTACGCAGTCTTAGTTGACGAGCTATTGCTTGCGTCGCTTCAGTATTGGTATTAAATATGGTTTCTTCTAAATTACGGTGCCCAACAAAGGCGCCAGTATTTATGTCTATGGTGGTCATAGCTTCGGTTTGGTCGATGATGAGGTAACCACCAGATTTCAAGTCGACCCGACGTTCAAGCGCGCGCTGCGCTTCATTTTCAACATCGTATAGATCAAAGATAGGTCTATCGCCGGTGTAGTACTCAAGCTTGCCGTTCATTTCAGGCACATATTCTTTGGTGAACTGAAAAAGTTCTTGGAACGATAACTTTGAGTCTATGCGTATTCTATCGAGTTCTGTGCCTACAAAGTCACGCAATACGCGCCGTGCAAGCGGTAAATCTTCATAAAGCACATTAGATTTGCGTTTTTTCATGCGAGACTGAATTTTATCCCAGAGTCTTCGCAAGAAAGCGGCGTCTGACTGCAGTTCATTTTTGCCTACACCCTCTGCTGCGGTGCGCAAAATGAAACCACCGTTTTCATCACAAAACTCTTGCACCAACGACTTCAAGCGCTCTCTTTCGGCTTCTTCTTCGATGCGTTGGGATACGCCTACATGGGTAACTGAAGGCATAAATACAAGATAACGGCTTGGGATAGTAATGTCTGTTGTTAAGCGCGCGCCTTTAGTGCCAATTGGGTCCTTTACCACCTGAACCACAATATCTTGACCATCTCGCACCAACTCGCGAATGTCTTGTTTTTGAATGTGGCTTGCCGAGACTTCTTCAGCAATT
>Ga0105235_100271_pt1 | contig 19712 bp, 18 predicted proteins | sample Virmet3819_2500_FD_90059 | JGI IMG/M metagenome (GOLD analysis project Ga0105235, IMG submission 90059) | Marine viral communities from the Southern Atlantic ocean transect to study dissolved organic matter and carbon cycling - metaG 3819_2500 | ecosystem: Environmental > Aquatic > Marine >... | reverse complement strand
CGCTACGCGAAGCGCTGGGCCAGCACGGCTGAGCCGGATTTGCGGCGGGGATCGATCCGATAGCGTCTGGCGGAAATGGTGGGCGCGGCAAGGATTGAACTTGCGACCCCACCCGTGTGAAGGATGGGAATGACGGGAATCTGCGGTTTCTGGAAATGGGAAAAGTTAATAAAAACAATATCTGATGCCCGCTGGTGTTCGTCGCTGTCCACCCAAGTTTTTCATGTTTTTTTCATGGATTTTAGGATAGCGCGTGCGGATGCCAGATTTGAGCCGCATCGGGGATCGTGAAAAATTGAAGCCAAAAGCGGGCGACGAGCCGCATTGGCATCGTCTGCGCCAAGGGGTCTATTTGGGTTATAGGCCATCGAAGAAGACCGAAGGCGGAACATGGTTCGCTCGGTTCTACGATGCGGACACCAATCGCAACAAGCGCAAGCGGCTTAGCGATTACGGCGCGCTGACCGGTCATGACGTCTTCAAGCAGGCCAAGACCGATGCTGAGGCCTGGGCGGCGATCGTTGAGTCGGGCGGCGAACTCGCCCGCGATATGGAGACCGTGAAGGATGCCTGTCTCGCTTATTTGGAGGAGAAGCCCAATTCCATCGCTGAAGGCGTATTTCGGAGACACGTCTACGATGATCCTATCGCCAAGGTAAAGCTCGACAAGCTTCGGCGGCACCATTTGCGCAGCTGGCGCAAGCGACTGGAAAAGGCCCCCGCCTTATTGACCCGGACGAGGGACGGCGGGAAGCGCTGGAAGGAACGAGCCAAGTCGACAGTTAATCGTGACATGGTGCCATTGCGTGCGGCGCTCGGGCGTGTCCTCACGCCGGGTGCACCTAATACCGATGCGGCCTGGCAGGAGGCGCTCAAGCCCTTCAGGGGTGCCGACAAGCGCCGAGAGCTTTATTTGGACAAGGATGAGCGGAAGAGATTGATCAATGTTACCTGCGATGAAGCGCGGCCGTTCTTGAAGGCGCTTTGTCTTCTGCCTCTTCGTCCTGGCGCGCTCGCAAGCTTAACCGCAGAAGATTTCGAAACGCGCACGCGAACTCTAACGATCGGTAAGGACAAAAATGATAATCCGCGGCAAATTTCCTTGCCAAAGGCCATCGCAGATTTCTTTGCCGCGCAGGTAGAGGGAAAACCGCCAACCGCGCCGATCTTTGCTAGGCATTCTGGTGATGCGTGGAACAAGGATAGCTGGAAACATCCGATCAAAGCCGGAGTAAGGGAGGCGAACCTGCCGTACGCAGCTTCAGCCTACACACTACGCCATAGCGTCATTACGGATCTGATCCGCGTGCGTCTGCCAATTCTCACTGTAGCCCAGCTGTCCGGCACAAGCGTGGCCATGATCGAGAAGCACTATGGTCACTTGGTGCGTGACGATGCCGAGGAGGCTTTGGCCACTTTGGAAATCTGATGCGAAAGGACGGCGCGTGCCACGCTAGCCGAAATGAAAGGCGTCGGAGCACGATGCGGCCCAGTTTCTGACCGGCCGAAAGGGGGGCTAGTGACAAATTTTAGTCGGCCTGTTGGACCAAACGAATTCATGATGCGAGGGGACAAACTTACGATTAAATTCGGCTGATCTATACACGACCCTTTTTGTCATAGAAATGCATTTTACCAGCCGTGACGGCGTTTTTTACAGGGAAAAAGTGAATTGAGGGATCAGGAATTTCGCGATTGGCTTGAGGCAAATGGAGCGAATAGCGCTGCGGGCAGGAACTCGCGCGTCCACGCGGTGAAGACGATTGAGGCGAAACTAGGCGAGCTCGGCTTTTCGCAGCCCGATCTAGACTCGGCATGGGCGGAGGATCGGTTCGTGGCACTGCGCGATGAAATTGCTGCGATCCGTCAGGACTACGATGAAGGCGGTACGCGATTTCAGATACTCATGCCGGAGTCGGAGCGGCCGCGGAACCGGCTCTCAAACTGGCGCAGTTGGCTCGCCCAATATGGGCGTTTCCTAGCGGGCGAAGGCGGTACGAACAGCGACGCCGATCTCATCCGACAACACGTACTGGAAAATTACATTGAGCCTGCTCGGGAGAGAGAGGGCGAGAGTGCCGAGCTCATCGTGAAGGAAGTCAATGACGCGCTCGGCCTAAACCAAGCTTGGCCGAACATTTGCCAGGCAGTCCGTGGGCGCAAGTTTCTGGAGCTTGCCGAGGTGCCGCCCCCGCAGCGGTTTGGCGCAGATATGAGCACGGCAACACGGCTCTTGTTTGATCTCGCCCCGACCAGTTATTGGGCACTACAAACATTGATTAAGCGCTTTGGCTCGCCTCTCACTCAGACAAGGAAGATAGCAAGTTTCGAAGGCAGCGATGGTCGCCAGCTCGCTCTCGATTTGGAGAGCGCAGCACCACAGATATGGCTGGAAGGCAATATCACAGGGGCGCTGAGCAATTTTGAAAGCGCACGCCACTATGTCCCGGCTGCTCCGCGAAGTTCGAATTTGCCGCCCCGCTTGCGGCCTGGTCAAAACGATTCCCGCGACGTCACTCTAGTCGGCTTTGCCAATAGTGATGAACTGGGCGCAATCCTCAACGTTTGGGAAACATCGACGGGCTCCGCGACGCCATCAGTCTGGCTGGTCACGTCGCTCTGGGGTGAAAGTGATGGCACCGATGGATTCATCGAACGTGGCGAATGGAGCCTGCTTACCGACACTGCGAGCGACAACAACCGCAGGGTAAAGGAAATGCAGGTCGGTGACCGCATTTTCCTCAAGGACTACATCCCGCGCGCTGCAAACCTCCCGTTCGACGCAAATGCAGGGATTGTCACCGCTCACCGCATCCGCGCTGCAGGTACGGTGAGCGAGGCGAGCGATGACGGTCTGCGTGTCGGCGTCAAATGGGATGCCGATTTCGAACCGCGCATCTGGTACTTCTACACCAACAATAGCGCCGTCTGGCGTCTCAAGGACCCATCCGAGAACCATCCCTCGGCGGACCGCTTGCGCGCATTTCTCCTCGAGGGGGTCGACCAGGACTATACCTGGTTCCTTGCCCAACCCTTCTGGCGCGACCGCCTGTTCGGCGCGCAAACCACCGAGACTGGCAAAGTCATGAAACCCACGAACCTCGTACTCTATGGTCCGCCGGGCACCGGCAAGACCTATCGCACAGCCAAGGAAGCTGTTCGGCTATGCGACGGAGAGGCAGACTACGGTGAGGATGCAGCCGGCAGGGCTGCCCTCATGGCCCACTATAACGAACTCGTGAAGGCGCGGCAGATCGAGTTTGTCACCTTCCATCAGAACTTCAGCTATGAGGATTTCGTCGAAGGCCTCCGGCCGCACACCGACGATGCTGGCGAGGGTAAGGCGGGTTTCAGCCTCAAGCCCGAGACCGGCATCTTCAAGAACATTGCCGACAGGGCAGGGCGCCCGGTCAAGACCGGGAGCGAAGAGATATCGCTCGACGATCGGCGCATCTTCAAGATGTCGCTCGGCCAGGCGAACATGCCGCAAGCGGCATGGGTGTATGAAGAGTCCATTCAGGACGGATTTGCGCTCTTCGGGTTCGAGGATGTCGACTGGTCGCCCGAAAAGTTCGCCGACCGCGACGCGATCCTCCACGAACTCCAGTCACGCTTCCCTGACGAGAATATCACCGTCCAGCATGGTAAGGTGAAATCCCCCGACCGGTTCCGCAACCAGCTGAGCACTGGCGATGTGATTGTGGCATCGAAGGGTCTTAATGAGTTCCGCGCAATCGGGATTGTCGAAGGTGAGTACGAGTACGCGCCTAAAACTGATGGCCGCTATTGCCATCGCCGGAAGGTCCGCTGGTTGTGGGAGGATCCCGATGGCGTGGCAGTTTCCGAGCTTATGCCAGACCGCCGCTTCAGCCTCGACACCATCTACGAGCTGCCGAAAGCGGCACTCAACCTTTCGGTGCTGTCCAGGCTGATCAATAGCGAGAACGACGAAGAGGTCGAGGGTGGCGAAACGCTGCCCCATGTTCTCATCATCGACGAGATCAACCGCGCCAACATTTCCAAGGTCTTCGGCGAACTCATCACGCTGATCGAGCCGGACAAGAGGCTCGGCATGGCAAACGCGCTCAAAGTGCGGCTGCCCTATTCGAAGCGCGAATTCGGCGTGCCGGCAAACCTCCACATTATCGGAACAATGAACACGGCCGACCGCTCGATCGCATTGCTCGATACCGCGCTACGTCGGCGCTTCCGGTTCGAGGAAATCGCGCCCGAGCCCGCTCTCCTACCCGAGCAGGTCGATGGCGTGCCGCTTCGCCGCGTGCTCGAGGTGATGAACGAGCGCATCGAATACTTTCACGACCGGGAGCACCGGATCGGCCATGCCTTCTTCATGGGGGACGGAGGCATGGACCGCAGAGCCATCGATGCCACGATGCGCGACAAGGTCATCCCGCTGCTGCAAGAATACTTCTTCGACGATTGGAGCCGGATCGCGGCCGTGGTGGGCGAAGGCTTTATCGAGAAGCGCAAGCTGCCGGTCCCCCCAGGCATCGAGGCCGGCGAGGATCGATTGAGCTGGAATGTTCGGAGCGAATTCGCTGGCGATGCCTACGGTATACTAATCGGCAAGGCGTCTCTTCGGGATGTGCCGGTGGCGCAAAGCGCGCAGTGACCCATAAGTCCGTTCACGAATGGGGCCGGGTGCCGGTGGGGGAGGGTGGTTTTACCCGCGCCGAGGCCAACGAGCTGTTTGCGGCTGCCCGCGCGCACCCGTGTGGCGGGGCGGAAGGAACGGCGATCCTGACAGATCATCACAAGCACCTGACTACGCGCCAGGTCGTGGGTGTGCTTGCAGGCAAGGGGTGCAGTCTCGAAATCCTGCCCAAGGTCGATCCGGACAGCCCTGGTGAAGACACGGTGACGGTTCGGCGGCGACTGATGGGGATGCTGGATGTTGCACTCGGGCTTGAGCTGTCCAGCGGCGGTGCTGCCCAGCTCGAACGACAGGGTGAGACGCTGCTCGATATCCTGATCCGCCTGTTTGCCGACCGATTGCTCGACGAGGTGCGCCGTGGTCTGCCTCGTCGCTACTTGCTGTGCGAAGATGACTTGCCGGCGGTGCGCGGCCGCATGAACGTGGTGCGCCAGTTCACCCGCCACGCCGTGCGGCCCGACAGGCTGGCCTGCCGTTTCGACTCCCTCGAGTCCGATACGCCGCTCCTGCAGATCATGAAGGCGACCGTGGTTTTCCTGGGGAAATATGTCCGCGCCTCGCAAACGCGCCGACGCCTCACCGAGCTTCGCCATCTGCTCGACGAGGTCAGCGATGTGCCGCCGCCCAGCTTGCCTTGGGAGCGCGTCCAGCTCGACCGGTCGAACCGACGCTGGCGCAACCTGTTCGATCTCGCCAGGCTCTTCATCAAACGCGACTGGCAGGCGACCCACCACCGCCAGAAGGCGGAGGAGGGGATCACGCTGCTGTTCCCGATGAACGATTTGTTCGAAAGCTATGTGGCAGGCCTGCTGCGCCGCGCGCTGGCAGGATCCGATATCGAGGTGACCGAACAGGGCGGCCTCAAATATTGTCTTGGCGAGTGGCGCGAGGGCGAGGCCTGCGAAGGCTACATGTTCCAGACCCGGCCAGACATTCTGCTGCGCCGCGGCAGTGAGATTGTCACTATCATCGACACAAAGTGGAAAGCCATTTCCGAGCCCTTTGAGGGGAAGGGCGGGGTTAGTCAGGCCGATGTCTACCAGCTGATGGCTTATGCCCGCATCTATGAGTGCAGCAATCTCATGCTGCTTTATCCGAGTGCGCCAGGCGGCGCAGAAGGGGAGCGCAAGTCGTTCGGCATGACAGCTGGAATGGAGCGGCTGCGGATTGCGCAGGTCGATATTGCTGCGAGCCGAGAGGATGCAATCCAATCTTTGGGACGACTTTTCGCTGACGTGAGTATTCACACGCAGGTCGGGACAGCGGCCTAGGAAAGACTTGTTTTATTTAGATTCTGCCGCGACAAGACCTGCGACAGCCTCGGTCGTATCGATCAGGTTTGTCAAAGGGGGCAATCATGAGCGACAGGATGGGCAAGTTTCGCAGGCTGCTGCGCCTCGTCCATATATTGGCCGACAGCGCGGAAGGCCTGACGCTCGACGAGATGGCCGAAGAACTCGAAGTCAATCGCCGCACCGCCGAACGAATGCGCGATGTCATCGCCGAGGCCTTCGTGCTCGAAGAAATAGCCGATGATCGTCGCAAGCGTTTCCGCATTCCCGATGGCCTTCGCCGTGCCTACACCCGACCGAACGCCGCGGAAGTCGCCGCTCTCCAGACCGAAGTCGCCACGCTCACCCGCAAGGGAGCAGCGCACGCGCCGCAGCTCGAAAACCTTCTCGGAAAAGTGAAGGCTGCGCTCGACGACCGCGAGAAGCGTCGGATTGACCCCGACCTCGATGCGCTTGCGCGATTGCAGCGAGGAATGCGTGTGGCGGGTCCGGCCGTGAACGTCGCGCCGGAGACCATTGCCACGATCCAGGGCGCAATTCTCGCCGGCGTCTGTCTCGAATTCGATTACCGGGCGGAAGGTGCAGATGCGCCACGCTGGCGCCGTGTCGTGCCCTATGGCCTGATGGACGGCGGCGTGCCCTACCTTGTGGGAAAGATGCCAGGCCGCGAAGATCCTCCAACTTTTTTCCGGCTCGACAGGATGAGCGACCTGCGCGCCAGCAACCAGCTTGGCTGCGCGCCGGACGACTGGGATCTCGACGCATGGCTGGCGCAGAGCTTCGGCGTCTGGCGCGAGGACGCGCATGATATAGTGCTGGAGGTTGCTCCGACCTCCGCCAACCGCGCCCGGGGCTGGAGCTTCCACCCGGCGCAGGAACTGGAAGAAGGCGAGGGAGGGGCGCTCCTCGTCCGCTTCCGCAGCGGCGGTCTGCGCGAGATAGCAGAACATCTTTTCACGTGGGGAGGGGAGGTCGCCATCGTCGCACCGGAGCAACTGCGCGAAGTCATGCGGGAGAAGCTCGAAGCTGTCAAATCCACCCTCAAGGACGTGCGACCGGAAATGTCGCAAGAACCTGTCAGGGGCGTGTCATGACGACTGATCCGACCAACCACCTTACCGAGCGTTTCGATGATGCGCTTACCTATGCGAGCCGCATTCATCGCGCCCAGCGGCGCAAGGGTGCGGATATTCCTTACGTCTCGCACCTCCTCGGCGTGGCAGCGATTGCGATCGAGAATGGGGCAACGGAAGACCAGGCCATCGCCGCATTGCTGCATGATGCGGTCGAGGATCAGGGCGGGGCGGAAAGGCTCGATGACATCGGCATGCGCTTTGGCGAGGAGGTCGCCCGGATCGTCGACGACTGCACTGACAGCGACATGGAGCCAAAACCGCCATGGCGCGCACGCAAGGAAGCTTACCTGACAAGCCTCTCGCACAAACCCGCCGCTTCGCTTGAAGTCAGCATCGCCGACAAAACCCATAACGCCGGCGCGATAGTTGCCGACCGCCACGTCCACGGTGAGCAGGTCTGGACCCGGTTCACCGGCGGGAAGGATGGGAGCCTATGGTACTACCGCGCGCTAGCAGATGCCTTCGCCGAGCTTGCCCCGGGAACTGCAAGTGACCGGTTCGCTCGACTGGTGAGAGAGATGGAGCGGTTGGCGTGACCAAGGAGAAAATTCATGGGTAAGGTGATCGGGGGCATCCTACTTGGGCTCATTCTGGCATTTGCCGGCTATGCTTGGCTGGAGCGTCAGCCAGCAGATGTGCGCACTGAAGTTGATCGCAACATTCTGACCGGCTCGAAGACCACGACCGTGCAAGTTGGCGAAGCTGTCACGGGATTGCAGGGTCTCAATCGGCTCGTGGTCTTCCGGACATATTTGATGGCGCTGACCGAGGCGGAAGAGTGTCAGTTCTGGGGGTGCCCGATTAAGTCGTCGCAAGCTTTGATAACTCCGGCTTATGTGAACTACTTTGTCGACATGTCCGAGATGGACGAGAAGAGCGTGACCGTTGAGGGCAACAAGATGACTATCAAGATGCCGCAGCTCATGATCGAGCGCCCCAACATCGACACGCGGCATCAGAAGTTCTTCAACGAGGGCTTGTGGTCCGATTTGACCAACGCCGATAGGCGACTGGAAGCGAAAACCCGCAAGGCGGCCCTTAGCCAGCTCTATCGACAGGCTAAGCAGAAATTCCTTGTGCGCCTTGCAAAGAGGCAAGCGGCATCGGCGGTGTACAGCAATGCCCGGCGAATGCTCAACGCGAGCGGTCACCGGGACGTTTCGCTGTCCGTGACGTACTAGAAGTGAAGCCGGTAAAGAACGTGAAGGCTCTGGAGGAATTCGGTCGGGTCCGCCTGTCGAAGAGTTTCCTTATGCGCGATTTCCTTTTCTCCGACATCGGGGCGATTCACAGCCTATCCAATGTCCCCAACAACCCTGACCTTGCGATCGCCGCGGGCTCCCGATTGTGCGAGGAATTGCTTGAACCTCTGCAGGATCACTTCGGCAGGCTGGCTATTCGCTCGACCTATCGCAGTTGCGCCGTCAATCAATTCGGCAATGAGAATGGCCTGGGCTGCGCAAGGAATGAAGCCGACTACGCTGATCACATCTGGGATCGCCGAGATGAGGAAGGGCGGATGGGGGCTACGGCCTGCGTGGTAGTCCCTGCTTTTTGGGACGCCTTCCAAACTGAAGGCAAGTGCAGAAGCTCGCCTGGTGGATCCATAACAACCTGCCGTACTCAACGCTCTATTTCTTCCCGAAGATGTGGGCCTTCAACATTCAGTGGCGCGAAGATCCCGAGCGGCGCATCGACAGTTATGTGAAGCCCAAAGGTTGCCTGACGAAGCCGGGCATGGCGAACAACGAGGGCAGCCATGAGAGCGAATGGCGCGGCATTGAGAACGTGATGAAGGGACCGACTGCGTGAACGTTTTTGAATTGGATATCCGATGCACAAAGATTAAACGTTCATAACGGTTTGCTACTCGCGGCACACTGGGACGCAGCGTTCGATGCTGGCCTCGTTTCTTTCGATGATTCGGGTCGGGCTCTCCTGAGTGAGGGCCTTTCGGAACCCGCTCGAACAATGCTTGTCAATTGCGAGAGCGTGACCCTTGAACTGCACGACGGACATCGCGAGCACTTGCGATGGCATCGGGATCGCTATGGTTTCTCAACGGAATGAGCCAATGAGCCAACCCTATCCACCAGGAAACCCGCTGCACGGTGAGAGCCTCAAGGAAAAGCAGCGCGATTTGCGGGACGGCTTCACGCTGCCGCTTGCTCTGCGCGTCCATCGCGCGCTCAGTTGGCTACGCCGAGCGGAGAAGGAGCAAGAGGATCTCGACGTGCGCTTCATCTTGCTATGGATCGGATTTAACGCTGCCTATGCAGGTGATCTCGATCGGGCACTGGGAAGCGAGACGGGACCGAATACCGAGCGTGAGCGGATTGAGGATTTCTTTCGAGCCTTGGTCGCCCTCGACAGTGCAGGCCGCATCTACGACGTCATCTGGCAGCGTTTTAGTCAAGAGATCCGACTGCTGCTCGACAACAAGTATGTCTTCGCGCCCTTCTGGAAACACCAGGCGGGCGACCCGGGCGGGGCAGGGTGGGAACTGACATTCGCCAGCGCCAAGACCGTCGCCAACCGCGCCCTGGCAGAACGTGACACAAGTCTTGCGCTCTCGATCCTGTTCGACCGGCTCTACGTCCTGCGCAACCAGCTCGTCCACGGCGGTGCTACTTGGGACAGCGCAGCCAACCGGAGCCAAGTCCGCGACGGCACTGCGTTGCTCGGCTGTCTTCTGCCGGTCATCATCGACATCATGCTGGACCACCCGGACGAGGAGTGGGCGATGCCGAACTACCCGCTGGTGGAGGATTGATCAAAACGCCCATGGCGTGCGGTTGCGAACGCGGCGGCTATTTCGTGCAAGGCTTGCTCTTCTTCGGGCCTGATGATTCCGTCGGCACCGACTATCTCGCGAACGAAATCCATGAGATCGTCATTCATCGCTTCCCGATTGCAATCGGGATTGGCTTCGAGGAAATTTTGTAGCTGCCCGACCATTGTCGGGACTGTTTGGTGTGAGACTTGTTCCGTCAGGCTCGCCACGGCCTTCGAGATGTAATCACGATCGTAACCCCACTCTCCGTGAAGCACATCGCCAATCGCGCGAAGCTCCGATCCATGGAATTCTCCGTCCACGGTTGCCACGCGCACCGCCAGCGCACCCAGTAACTCCATCAGGCTCTGGGCAAGGAGGTCGAGCGGTGTATTGATATGATGGGGCACAACATCGGCCATCGCGGTTGTGTTGGCCAGCATCTTGCCAAGGAACAGAACCGTGCCACCTGTTGCGATAGCAGATGCGAGAACCCAGCCGACAGGCGTCGCGGCTGTGGCTAAGCCGAGCCACGCGGCAATACCAGCCGGCGCGAAGAAAGTTGACGCGACTGCGGCAGAACCGGCCGCTCCAGCTCCTGCACCTGCGCCGGCTCCGGCGAGCAAAAAATCTGCCAACCGTTCACGCTTGCTGAGCCATGTATAGGTCTTGTTCTCGATCCGCAGCTTGTTCTTGAAAGCCACGGGGACGGCGATGATCTGCTCGGCATCGATATCCGCAAGCGAGATCATCCGAACAAGCGCTTGAATTCAATCACCAGGTTATCGACCCGCCCGCGCATATCGCCTTCGTAAAGATCAGAAAGGCCACCAATTGCGACGCCCGCGGCCAGCAGGATCGGCGCGAACAGAGGCTGTAATAGCGGTCCGAGCAATGGAACGCCTGCGAGCAAAGCATTGATCACCAGCGCCAGCAAGACGGCAAAGGTCAGCCCCGGGAACTGACGGGCGAGCTCGAACGCGAAGGCAATGATCCTGCGGCCTATATCGACCACCTGTTCGCCTATCCTCGCTGTAAGTTCAGAAACGCGGTTCAGTGCGAGCTTGTGTTCAGACGGAAGGGCGAGATTATCAATTCGTCGCTGCAATTCGCGGCGCGATGGTAGTTCCGCCCAGTCATAAGGCACAAGATTGGTCATTCATTCTATCTCCCTGTCGCATTCTTAGTCTCTTAGCCGAAAGTGTCTTGGCTGGAAGCCAATCACCGCAAATTACTTCCGAAATTGTGTTCTCGAAGGGGCAGGCGTTTCACCCCTTCGAGATTTGGGACAATCGGCGCCGACTGTACTATGCAGAGCGGTTAGAAATGTCGCCCGTCAGAGGCGCCATTGAACGTTCTACAAAGTTACCAATTAATTAGGTTAAACGAGGGTGGTTGCCAGCAACAAGTGCTCGCTCAGCGCCCGAGCACCACGCTTGCAAGCCAGGTCCCCCCACGCCTCCCAACGATCGATGCGATGAAGGAGCCAACCGTATAATCGATCCCGCGCATGCGCATCGCAACAGGTGCTGCTCCATACGACACGCCCGAGCGGAACATTCTCTCCATGTGGCAAGCCGATCAGCTTGATGGCGGGCATACCGGCGATGGTCTCGCGAACAAAGCGATGGGGAAGCCCATGTGCAAATCGCTCGTTCGCGGCGAGCATTCGCTCATAAGCCTCACGCGTCTTGTCGCCATCGGGACCGCGAAAGGGTTCGATGGTAGCCAGTCCAATCGGGATGGGTGCAGCCCCTGCTGAGCGTGTGCTGGCTAAAGCAACCAGGATCGCTTGGCCCTCGGGTGTCAGGGCTCCACTCAACCCATCCTCGATAAGACCGTGGCCTTCGAGCCAGGAGCCATAGTGACGTGCAACATCCCACGAGCCGACGAAGAAATCCGTGACGTGCTCTTCAATAGGGACCGTACGTCGATCCATTGCGGCAAGGATCGACAGCAGGAACTCGATCTGGTTCTCGCATTGCACGGGATTGTTTGTCGCCATGCCAAGCCTTCCCCGCCAGATGTAATCGCGAAGGGATTTCCAACGCTGGCCCTGCTCATCAATGAGATGGGGTGGTTCTTCGTCGTCGACCACGAGCCAATAGCCGAAAGGCAGGTTTGCGTTGCGGCGTTCTTCGTAAAGACGTTCATCCATGGTCCGTCCTCCTCACGACTTGCCGAGACGGGCCGGCGGAGCACCGACTGGATCGTGACCGAGCGCGGATTGTGAAGTTCGCCGTTCGATGGCCGCTAGTTGACCAGCCAGATCGACGGCGACCTCGTACATGTAATCGATGTCGCGGTAGGTCTCGCCGTGCTCGCGCGCGAGGATCGGCTTCGGAGAATGCGGCACGTAATCGCCGGGCTTATCGGCAGAGCAGCCAAACCACCATGCATCGCCAGTATGATCGTGCTCGTCGTTCGGGACATGAGCACCGCTTTGCCAATACGCCCCCACGTGGCAGATCCGGGTTTCTTCGGGCTCATAGAGTGCGCAGGTTTCGGCATAGTCTATCTCGCCATGACCCGTGAGGTCGAGCGACGAGGGAAGCGCATCGCATTCGAACCCCCACAGCGGATGCGACGGCGAGACAGCTACGAAAGCTCCCCATACGCCGCTTGGCTGGCGCAGGAGAATGCAGTCGAGGCCCGATGCTGCATCCTTCCAGGCAAGCTTGTCGGGTTCTCCATTCCACGGGCCTGAGCCTTCGGGATGGCGCTTTGCGACAGTGTAAAGCTGGAGAGGTCTCACCTCGGTGCCGGCGATCGGGAATCGATCAGGAAGGGCAGGAAGATTGGTGGCAGCAGCCTTTGCAAGCTGCTTGCCCTTATTCGAGTTGTTACGTGGCATTGGTTAGTTTCCTTTAAGCATAAAAAATGCCGCTGATCCCGGATGGGAAAGCGGCTTGCGTATGACCTGCAGGATCGCAGGTTCAGTTCGGCACGAGAAAAGGGCGGCGGTACCGATCGCCGTTTCTGTCGGTTCGTTATGTCATCGATATTCTCCTTCGGTATGGTCGTACGGCATCGCCGTCAGTCGGGCCGGTAGACTTTGCCGCGAAGCCGCGATGCGCGCTCAGCGTCGCGGGCCCAAGGGCGAAAGACTTTCACTGCAAATGCGCTTTCGGGAATGGCAGCCTCTACCGCTTTGCCGATCGCAACATTGGCGCACGCGCGGTCGATTTCGACGATGCCATGCGAGCAGAAATGACGCAGCGCGATCACGCTGGTTGTCATCACATCGGCCAGTACCTGTTCGCGTACCTTTTCCCACGCGCCGGCTTCGACGAGCGTACCGATCTTTTTGCTCGGCGAGGGTTTGGCCGGAATGGAAGTCGCCGCGGCGTACTCAGGTAGATGCGGCGACTTCGCCTGAACGGTAACCGCGCGGCAAAGATCGACGCGCTCGCGCGCATGAGGCGATCCATCGATTAGTTGCGGAGGAAGCAGTAGCCCGAACTCGTTGGCGCAGCGGCGGAGCACAGCCAGGTCTTTCGTTTCACCACCCCACGTCACAAGGCACGCGTCACCCGCCTGGCACAGTGCGTTGAAAAATCGCTCTGCCATCTCGGATTCTGTGGCCTCGTTTTCGGTAACGACCACCACGTCCTCGATCACCGGGATGTCCTCACCGGGATCGATGCGAAGCTGCAACCAAGATGCAGCTGCGATGCGATGGAATGGCCACCGGATTAGGGGCTCGGCATCGCAGCCTTCTTCCACGCGATAGGCATCGTAGCGAAGCCGGTCCCAACGATATTCGAAGTCCGCAATGATGAGCCTTATTGGCCGATCCGATTGTCCATCGCCGCTGCTTCTCGCTGCGAACAGTCTGGCCTCACGCTCGAGGATTTTCTCGAAGCTGTTTTGGGTAATGTGCATTTGTGTGGTCTCCATATGAAAAGACCCGCGAGAAACGCGGGCCGCATAAAATTCCGTGGTCGAAAATGTCCGCTTCAGCGATGACGCTGATGGGCACTGATCGGTCGCAAGGTCGGCGCAGGAAGGCCTTGGCAGTAGAACCATGCTTGCTCGTGCGCGACGAGCTCTTCATCGAGCTCTTTTTGCCAGAACCGCGCATCCGCATTCCAGCGGTAGCCACGAGCTTTCAGCAGATCCTTCTTCGAGAACGGCGCGCGATTAGCTTGGACAACGACGCTGTCTTTTTCGATTGCTTCGAGCAGTCGCTGGAGATGCGTTCGTTCCGGATCGGCGCCGAGGCCTTTGCGCCTCTGGCTCAAGAGCCAAAACAGCGACCACACATCCGGACCTGCGCGATGTGCGTCGCTGAACCATGAATGTTGCATCAGCAAGTGGCCTTGCGCTCGCGCATCGAAACCAGCCATCAACCAATCGATATCTAGAAGCGAGCAACCCCATGGTGCGTGTTCGAGAATTCGATAGCGCCGCTCGAGAAAATCGATCTCGAATTGGGCATTGTGCGCGACGAACATATCAGCGCGGCTGAGCAGCCCTTCGACTGAGATATCATTGATCGTTTTGCCGACCAGATGGTGATTGGCGAGACCTGTGACGAGCGTGATCCGCGGATCGAGTTCTAGGCCTGGATCCTCCAACCAACTCAAGGGTCCGAAGTGCGAAATGATTTCGCCTTCTTCGTCCACCCATACGAGCATGAGAGCGAGTTCGATGATAGAATCTTTTTCTGCGTCGAGGCCGGTGGTTTCGAGATCGACGATTGCAATGCAGCGGCCATCGGGCGGGACGCCATCATCGGGAAATTGCGAATAGGGTTCGGGGACGCGTCGCAGCACGGTGTAGCCGGGTTCGTGCTGCAAAACTTTCGCGTGTTCCTCGAGCACTGGATCGAGGTGTTGATTAGTCATTTTCGTTTTCCTTTTCGGTTCGGTTGGCGAACCGGCGAGGCGAAGCTCGAGCGGAAATCTTTTCCTCTCTTCATGCCGGTTCATCCCGGCATTCCTTCCTTCAGTTCTTCGCTAAAAACTCTGGATTCGGATCGGACGGCAGATGCCGTCCGAACGGTATCACCTTCACCCAAGGCGATGCTCGCCGCCCCAGGTCATGCCAATGACCGCAGCACGAGGAGGCCCCGCAGGGGCGACGTGTGAGCGAAGCGAACAAATACCATGACGGCCGTCAACGGCCGGAATGGCGCCCGCAAACAGGGGTGAACGCAAGTGCGCCCCTTTTTGAGGTATTGCGCGTACGAAATTAGCAAGCTGTCTAGTAGACATGCCGCGAATAATCGCCCGTCGTCAGTCAAATTTGGTATCTCTTGTCCAGAAATTGTATGTGGCCGGTTCAGAGAAATAGCGAAATATCTAAATATCTTGCGGTTACCGGCGCTCGGGTGCCGTTTTATTTTGGTTCTTATCGAACAGAACACACGGATAAATGCGGGATTGAGCGAATTGTGGGATTTTTGTGAGGTCTGCGCCACCCTCAGGCACCGATCCTGAAATCCGCCACGATCTTAGGTATTCCGTGACCTATGTGGTCTGCGACTGCGGTATGCTAAAAGTAGTATAAACTAGGGCTTATGTGGTCTCGGCCACCCTCTGATATGCAAACAAACCGCGGAAATCCTATATCCTAGAATGTTATGTGGTCTGCGCCGCCCTGTTCCGCGAAAAGGCACAGTTCTGCTGGCAGTGGTGTTTTGCTCCGTTCGCCGATGCCGATGAGTACTTTGCTAAGCTTTATGTGGTCTGAGCCACCCTCTCGCAAAGGTCTGAAGAGCAGAGGTTTCTGATTCGATTCTCAAGGATCAACTATGATGGAAGAAGAAAGTGCTGAAGGTCCTAAGCGACCGAAACAAAAATTCCCGATGGAAGAGGGCAGGGTTGCGGACCCTATTTCGGATTCGGATTTGGAACCACCTTTGACCTCGAATGAGGGAGATTTAAAAGACGAGGAGCTTAAAGATTCTCGTCGAGAAAGAGGCAAGAGGCGTCGTCATATTGAGGAACTTGCCAAAGAATTTGGCATGGATGACGATGAAAAAATCCGCTTACTTGAACTCGTTCAAGACCTATTGCCGGAAACCTCAAGAATGTCTCGGGCGGATGATATCCGGAAGAGATTGTCACATGGCTTCGAAGAGACAAGGTCTCGCCATCCAAAGCTATTGTTCACGAAAAGGACCCGTTATCCGATCGATATAACGGACACCAAGAGGGTGACTGCTGGGAATAAAGAGTTGAGTAGCATCTTCGACAATGAAGAAGAAATATTGCGTGCATTGATTATCAATGATCGAGTTTTGGCGGGCCTCAGTCGCTGGGTAACGGAGCATGAGGAAACGCGATCCATGCTCCTTACTGAAATGGTCCGGCGCTCAACTTTAGTTGAACAATGGCGGCATATGCTGCCGAAATTCATGCTCCCACTGTCCTCAATGCTGTTCGAAGCAAAAGCTGGATGGAAAGATCTGCGGGTCAATGCAAAGCTGTTCAATCGTATCAGGGATGCGATCATCGAGTGGTCCGGGGATACGCTCTCGAGAGACGATCTGATGTTAGCTGCGAGGCGCACGGAAGAGGAATTCATGTCTATCCTCAAAGAGAAGGATTTCTCTGGAGAGGCCGACGATATGGAAGAATACCGCGGTCGTTTGCGCCTAGCGTATGAAGATGCGCGCAAGATTTTGGACGAGCAGCTTTCTCTTGCGGGGGAAGGAACGCTGTCATCACCTGAGTTGGATGCACTTAAGCTTCGCGTTCGAAGACTGGAAGTCGTGACGGCGATGAAAGCGGGTTTAGACCGTGAGGGACGATTGGTCTTTTCCTCGCTGGAAGATTTTGACGAGCGTTCGACGATGGTCGCTCCGTCAAGGAGGCATGCGAAGCAGGACGATCTTCCGCAGGCTGCGACAGTAATGCATAAAGATGGTTCGCCTCAAGGCGTATTATCTGAAGGTTCTGTCTCTGATGCTGGTAGTGAGGAAGGCGAGTATGACGAGCTTCCTTTAGTTGAGGTAAGGGGGGACGGCATGATTTTCGTGCCCGAGATGTTGGACTTGGTGCCGACTTCATACCCTGATACTTTGGCGTTGGCCGGAACGCTGCCGCGGTCAACGGGCTTGTCCCGTTCGCTTTCGGATAAGCCGTTCTTTAAGTATGGCCCCAATGCTCTCAAGCCGCCTTTCACGTTTGTAGCTTTCAGGCGTCACCCTGACTTAAGTTCTCGTGAAGGTATCGAGGGGACAATTGAGCCGGTCGATTTGTCGCGTATAGAATTGGGCGAAGGTGATTGGGTGGTGTCGCAGATGCCAGGCTTCTCACCTGTGCTTGGTGCCAATCATCCGTTGATGCTTCCTCCCCATTCTTCCCTAGCTTGGTATGGCAGAAAGCTGGGTTGGAGTGAAACGGAGATCCGTGGCTTGTCTGCCTTTGGGTCGCCGGCTCGGCCGGAGACTATCACGACCAAGGGTGATGTGAAGAAGCTGGTTGATGCGATGCGTGGTGTTGCACGTCTTCGTGTTGATGAACTGGCACAGAAGGTTCCGGGTCATCATCTGGCTAAGAAGGATGGTCAGGAACTTCGTGATGAGGCTGTCGAGGATTTGGCTCGTTGGTGGATTTTCATTCTGCTGGCGCGTCATCGTCAGGCAGACTTCGAACTCCTGTTGCCGAAGTTCTTCCATAATGTGCAGGCGCCTGATTTTGCGCTTATGGAGGATGGCACCATGAACTTCGGTAGTGGGTCTAATGCCTCGAGGTCGATTATCTTCTCTATCAAGCTGAAGAACATTGTCTCCAGCAATGATGAGGAAACGAGTGCAAAGATGCTGGGTATCGGGGGTGAATACTCCGGCGCTCGTAGGCTTGGCGTTCCATAAGACGATTTGTCGATTCGTTGATTTGGGGGGATGGGCGGCTTTCTATCGTCAAAAGAAAGCCGTTTCGTTTACGTGGCGCAATCGAAGTTATTCCAGTCTTGATTAAAGTCCGGTCTCGGGAGGAGAACAGTACGAGATGAGCCATAAGCCGCGCGCCCACTTCCATCGATGTCTAACTGGCGAAGGGCGTACAAGCCTCAGCTACCATATCGGGAAGGTCGAAGGCGTCATGGAAATGTGCGCTGACATTGAACATTTCAAAGAGGTAGCGAAGCGCCTCAATGTAGTCACCGTAGAGCCGTATCTCTTTGACGAGACGAACAAAGTTATCGACTAACTTGGATAGAAGTCGTGATTTTGGTCAAGATACACTAGGAAAAAGGCGTCCTTAACTCGGAAGCCGTGTACTCTACTCTCGGCATCTACACGCAACTCGAACCAGGTTAAGTCTGGGCTGAACTTTTCCAATTCGGTGTTGTCTGGCAGAACACTATGGTCTTTGTGGACAGTATATCCAAGGCCGACCTTCGTGCCCGCTTTACCCCCGGTCGCGTAAATATCAGCCCATCGGGTCTGAGTGATCTGTCGACAAAACCCGCTGAAGGACTGAAGCTTTTCCTTCGTCCAGTCAGATAGGCATTGATAGTCGGGCCGGTAGTATTTGAGGTTGACGTAAGGGCGCTCGCCATCCGTGCGTTCGTGCTTAACACCCAAAAATGAGGCTTCTCGAAGCGTCAAATCGGTCGCTTCCGATGTTTTAGCGCCTTGCTGCCCGGCAACTTTCCTAAGCCGCCTATTACTCGTCATCCGCCGCCTTTTCGTAGAGGCCACGATAGTAATCCATCATTCGCTCTTTGGAGATAACAGCATTGGACCTTGCCTCAGGCAGAATATCACCACGGGCCTCAAGCCACGGATCTTCGTGGTGCGTCATGCGCTCAAGGTGCTTCGCTGAAAACTCGCCAAAAACACTAAGGATTTCACTCAGGTGAGCGGCGTCCTTCTCAGCAATTTCAGGAACTTCATCGGGGGCCGGTAGGGCATCCCACCCCGCGTGCTTATACTCATGGAAAACAGATTCCACTACAGGACCATGCGCCCACGCCTGCATATCCTCATCGAAAAGTGGGTAGGCGCGTTCAGGCAAGGCCAAAGACCAAGCTTGAGCATAGTAAATCAATTTCTGTAGCTTCAACGGCGTAATCGAGTCGCCGGAGTCCCGGTCAATCGCGCTGAGAAGCCATTTTGCAATCTGGCTCGCGGTATATGGTGCGGGCATATGTGGCCTCCATTTGTTCGCGGGTTAGCAGGAACTCGGTTCGCTGGCTAGCAAAGTGTATAGGTCCCTTTTTTGAATTCCAGATCCTTTAACACCACGTTGTCGAGCATCTCCTCGACCAGCAGCTTCTTCAACGGACTATTATCCTGCTCGAGCGTCCTCAGCCTACGAGCATCGAGCACTTCCAGAACGCCAAATTTTGACTACCGTTTGTAGAACGAAGCGGAGCTGATGCTGTAACGGCGGCAAACCTACGCCGTCGGCATTCCAGCCTCCTGCTCCTTCAAAACCGCGATAATCTGCTCTTCGCTGAACCTGCGCCGCTTCGTTGTCGTCCGTGCTCTTTGCGTCGGATCCTACGAAATACCGGTCAAATTCTAGGGGAGCACGCCAGCATGGGCGCGATTGAAGCCGGCCACTGCTAGTCGAGTTCGGCGGCGAACGCCACCGGGGTTGCGTAGCCAAGGGCTGAGTGCGGACGACCCCGGTTGTAGTCTTCCACTCATGCGGCGATCTCAAGCCAGACATGGGTCAGGCTCATGAACAGCGCTTCGTTAAGCAGCTCATCGCACAGTCGACTGGCGCTGGCTCGCACCGTATGTCGCAAATTGGGCCGGATGCGGTCCGTCCGCTTATCGCGTGATACAGACAGAAAGCCGTCATTCCACAGACGACCCAATAGCGGCCATTCGCGATGGATCAGTCACACTTCGGCTTTGCGCCTTCTTCGCG
>Ga0105235_100270_pt1 | contig 19718 bp, 15 predicted proteins | sample Virmet3819_2500_FD_90059 | JGI IMG/M metagenome (GOLD analysis project Ga0105235, IMG submission 90059) | Marine viral communities from the Southern Atlantic ocean transect to study dissolved organic matter and carbon cycling - metaG 3819_2500 | ecosystem: Environmental > Aquatic > Marine >... | reverse complement strand
TGAAAAAATTATTGATTTTATTAATTATGACAGTTACTACAACTACGTTTGCTCAAAATAAAAATAAAAGAGCTTCTTTAGAAGTAGATGGTGTTTGCGGTATGTGTAAAGCACGAATAGAAAAAGCATGTTACCAAACTAAAGGTGTAAAAAGTGCAAATTGGAATGTAGAAACACACGAATTAAAGCTAATTTACGATGAGCGTAAAACAAATTTAGATAGCATTAAAAAAAGTGTAGTATCTGTAGGACACGATACAAAAACGCTAAAAGCAACAGAAGAAGCTTATAACTCTGTACACGCATGTTGCAAGTATAGAGATATTGATGTACAAAATGATCATAAGAAAGACTAAAAAAAAAGCCTGCTAACAAGCAGGCTTTTTTTATATAATTATAATTTACTTATTAATCAATGCTAATAACTCGTTTTCAAATTTGATGTCAAACATATTACCTTTTGGATTAACAATATTACCTTTTTTATCCACTAAAAACACTTTGTTAATAGGACTTATAGCTAATAACTCTACAGCTTTTTTAGGAGACTTAAAATGATACTCATTAACAAACGGTAAGCGGTTACGCTGTAAAATATCTGCTTGTTCTCTTGTACTAATGTTATTTACGTTTATAGCAATAAATTCTATTTCAGGGTATTTCTTACTTAGTTCTGCAGCTTTTAGATGTACATCCTTTAAGTGATATCTGTAGCGCTTAGATACATCCCAAAAATATATAACACTAGGTTTCTCTATTATTTTTTTTATAGATAAAAACTCATCATTTTTATTGATCACTGTTACGTCTGGCAAAGTGTTACCAGGTTTTAATCTTTTGTATGTGTTAACAAGTTTACTAGCCTTAACTATTTGATCATTATTAGTACTTTTCTTTTTAAATAAATTTAAAAGCGTCTCGTAATCTTTATCATTTTCAGATCCATTAATAAATTTAACCATGTTATAGTAAAGCAGTCTGTTTTTAATAAATGTATCATTTATTTTATCGCTTATAAGATTAAACTTATCTATGTTATACTCTAAAGAATTATTATTATAGGTACTATCTTCAGAGTGTTTAAAGTGTTGTTGTAGAGCAAGATTATTAAAGTGCACTCTTAAAAAAGATACGTAAGGTCTGTATTCTCTTAATATATTACTATTGTAGTCTATATCTTTTCTGTAGTTGTAAAAATTTTTAGGTAGTTCGTTAAAAATTTGTTCTTCGTTTTCTCTGTAATTTATAAAAGGATACGCTTCTTTACTATAGTAATAGTTATAATCAATCTTAGCTTTTGCTAAAGTGTTAAAAATCTCAGTAGTTTTGTTTTTTTCATTAAAACTTTTAAGCTTTTCTAGTTTTTGATTTCTAATTTCATCTAACTTTTCTTCAAATTCATCAGGCTCTAATTGACTAATTTTTAAGACAGAATCTTGTAGTTTGTCGTTTAGAAGAAATAAATCAATTAAAAAATTATTTTCTTTTTCGCCAATACCCGTAAACACTAATGATTCGTCAAACTCAATAGTGTTTAATCTAAACATTAAACTATCATTAGGTTGAATAAGTACTGATTGAAATTCTTTACCGTCATAAAACTTAAAAAGACCAGGCTCAAAGTTTTTAAAAACATAAGAAAAACGGTTGTTTTGATCTAAATAAACGCTGTCTAAAACTTTGTTTTCTTTTAGTATAACAATAAAGTTAGAATTTGGGTTAATAATTTCGCCTCCAAAAAAAGCATTACCATTTAGATTAGCTTTTTTATCTTCTTCACAAGAAAAAAAACTCAGAGATATTGCTAAAAAAAAGTATACGAATTTGTAATTCATTATATATTAAGGGCTAATTGTCTATATATTAACAAAAATATGTTTTGCAGTATATTCATAATGTTAATGCGTTGTTAAAACTTATAATAAGGCAATATATAGTGTTATTTGATACTAATTTTCTACTTTTGCAAAAAATTAAATTATAGCTTATGTTATCAGTATCTAATTTATCTGTTCAATTTGGTAAACGTATTCTTTTTGATGAGGTAAATACCACTTTTAATAACGGAAACTGCTACGGAATTATCGGAGCCAATGGTGCAGGAAAATCGACATTCCTTAAAATCTTATCTGGAAAAATGGAGCCAACTTCTGGACACGTTAGTTTAGAAGCCGGTAAACGTATGTCGGTCTTAGAGCAAAATCACAATAAGCATGATGAAGATACAGTGTTAGAAACTGTTTTAAAAGGAAACAAACCTTTATATAAAATAAAAACAGAAATAGATGCACTTTATGCAGATTATACTGATGAAAATGCTGAAAAAATAGGTGAGCTTCAAGTACAGTTTGAAGAGATGAATGGTTGGAATGCAGATAGTGATGCTGCAGCTATGTTATCTAACTTAGGTATTAAAGAAGATTTACATTATACCTTAATGGCAGATTTAGATGGTAAGCAAAAAGTACGTGTATTATTAGCACAAGCATTATTTGGTAATCCTGATGTGTTAATCATGGATGAGCCTACCAATGATTTAGATTACGAAACTATAACTTGGTTAGAAAACTTCTTAGCAAACTACGATAATTGTGTAATTGTTGTATCTCACGACCGTCACTTTTTAGACGCTGTTTGTACGCATATTAGTGATATTGACTTCGGAAAAATAAATCATTTTTCTGGTAACTATACGTTCTGGTACGAATCTTCACAATTAGCTGCTAGACAACGTGCGCAACAAAACAAAAAAGCAGAAGAAAAGAAAAAAGAATTAGAAGAGTTTATTCGTCGTTTCTCTGCTAACGTTGCAAAAAGTAAGCAAGCTACATCAAGAAAGAAAATGATTGATAAGCTTAATGTAGACGAAATTAAGCCAACATCAAGACGTTATCCAGCTATTATTTTTGAACGCGAGCGTGAAGCTGGTGATCAAATATTAAATGTTGAAGGATTAGCAGCATCTTTAGATGGCGAAGTACTATTTAAAAACATAGATTTAAATCTTCAAAAAGGAGATAAAGTTGTTGTGTTTTCAAGAGACTCTCGTGCAACAACAGCATTTTATGAAATATTAAACGGTAACCAAAATGCAGATGCTGGCGAATTTTCTTGGGGAATAACCACAACACAATCTTACTTACCATTAGATAATAGTAAATTTTTCGAAAATGACTTAACGCTAGTAGATTGGTTACGTCAATGGGCAAAAACAGAAGAAGAAAGAGAAGAAGTACATATTAGAGGTTTCTTAGGAAAAATGATTTTTTCTGGAGAAGAAGCACTTAAAAAATCTAATGTACTATCTGGAGGAGAAAAAGTACGTTGTATGCTATCAAGAATGATGATGATTAGAGCTAACGTTTTAATGCTAGACGAACCTACAAACCACTTAGACTTAGAAAGTATTACAGCATTTAATAACTCTTTAAAGAAATTTAAAGGAACTGTACTTTTTACAACTCACGATCATGAGTTTGCCCAAACTGTAGCAAATAGAGTAGTAGAACTTACACCTAATGGAGTAATTGATAGATATACTACTTTTGATGAGTATATGGAAGATAAAAATATTAAAGAGCAGCGTGATAAAATGTATGCTGTGTAACTGTCTTAAAAATAAAACGTTAAAAGCCTTCAGATTTAATTTGAAGGCTTTTTTTATTTAGGGATTTTGTTAATTCTCTGTTAAATTGAAAAAATATAAAACCAAGCAAAACTTAACTGCGTAGATAGACTGAACATAAAAACCAAAAATCAATTTATTATGAAAACAGAAAAATTATTAAAAATCGTATTAGGGCTTAGTTTATTCTTTGTGACTTCTTTAGGATTTGCTCAAAACAAAATGATGAAAGAAGACACAAAAATGGTTGGTGGCGCAGCAATGTATCCATCTAAAAATATTGTAGAAAATGCGGTAAACTCTAAAGATCATACAACTTTAGTAGCAGCAGTAAAAGCAGCAGGTTTAGTTGAAGTTTTACAAAGTGAAGGACCATTTACTGTATTTGCACCAACAAACGCAGCATTTGATAAATTACCAGAAGGAACAGTAGCAACTTTAGTAAAACCAGAAAATAAAGAACAATTACAAACTATTTTAAAGTATCATGTTGTTTCAGGAAAGTGGAATGCTAAAGCTATTGCTAAATTAATTAAAAAAGGCGATGGTAAAGCAATGATTAAAACTGTATCAGGAGGAACATTAACTGCTTGGACAAAAGGAAATGACGTTTATGTAACCGATGAAAATGGAAACTCAGCTAAAGTAACTATTGCAGATGTAAATCAATCTAATGGTGTAATACATGTTGTAGATACTGTATTATTACCAAAGTCATAATAAACCGTGTAAATGCTATTTGAATTAGTGTTAAAAGCCTCTTCGTTTTGAAGAGGCTTTTTTCTTTTAATTATATCTCGCTTTTAATAGTATCAACAACTGTTTTAGCTTTTTCAAGTTCGGTTTCATGTACATAAATATCTTGTAAGCTTGGTACAGGATTTGCAAAACCAGCCAGTCTTGCAGATTCGTCTTCATTTTTTACCACTGCATTAATGCCAATATCTTCTAAACGTTGTTGTATGCGTTGTGAGGTTAAAAAATCTCCAGTATAAATTTTTATATATTCCGTTTCCATAGTTTTTTAGTATTGATTTCTATTAAAGATACTAAAAATTATGCAATAAATTACTTACTGTATTTGTTATTCCAAATTGCAGAATTCACATTTTTTCCTTGTGAAATCGCATAGTAAATAACAATACCAACTATAGATTTAAACATGAATAGAAACAATAAGAAAAAATAACTTGTGTAGTTGTTGTCTTGTGGTAAGTTATAATTAAAAAGGTAGGTTAATGCAAAACTAACAATTAACGCAAAGACTAATAAGTTTTCATAACTTTTAAAAGGTAGCATACGCCATTTTCTTAATGGGTTTAAATCATTTCCCCATTTGTGTATTAAGTAATAGTAACCATTTCCTATGGGTGCAAATAATAAAGGATCATCAGGGTTTTCTAACTTAAATAGTTTAGAAGGCGCCATAATTTTAAATCCGCTTAGTGTGATGTTGTGTTCTTTTTCTAAAGCTTTTATTTTATTAATGGCTTCTTGCGGAAATTCATTTTTAAAATACTTAGTATCTAAAAATCGAAGTCGGTAATCAATACACGTTTTTTTAATACTGTCTATGTGAAAAATTTGATCACTTTTTAAAAGTTCTACATTAAACAAATTGCTAGTACTACTATTGGCAGATTTCAATTCATTTTCAATATTAATTTCTTTTTCATTTTCAGCATCAAAAATGGCTTGTACTTGTTTTAAAATGTCTGGTTGTGCTATTTGCTTAGATTGTTGCAGACGTAGTTTTTCTTCTATGTTTGTAGGGTTAAAAATCATAGCATTTATTTTTTAACCTAAAAATAAAACATACTTAGCTTAATTGCAAAGGTTTAACATTTAGAATACTAGAAAAAAATGTTTTGTTTAACAAGTAATAATTATGGTTGTTTTGATTTTTTGTACCTGGATAAAATAAATATACCGTAGATTATAAAACCAATACCAAGTATAGCTCTAAAAGTACTTACTTCATTAAGAAAATATTTGTAAACTCTGTAAATGCCAAAAAATATAAAGAAAATACCTAGGATTGAACTAAAAGTGCCACCTTGATTTTTTGAAATGTTTGACAAGTTTAGTTTTTGTTAGAAAGAACCAATAAGTCCAACTTTATTACCGCTGAACATAAAATTCCAAGAAATTTTATTTGAAGGTCTATTATGGTCTAAGTCAAATGCGTTATTTTTCTTTAAAAACTTATCAATACTATCTACAACAATAATACTTAAAGCAGTGCTAAAAGCTATATCTGTAATCCAATGTGCGTCATCTACCAATCTTGATAAAGGTGGTATGGCACCAAAAGCATAAATACCTGTTTTTACCCAAGGATTTTTAAACTGTTTTGCAATTGCATGCGTCATAGTAACTGACAATACGGTGTGACCAGAAGGGAAAGAGTGAAATCCACCTTCTTTAGAAAGAGGTTTAAAGTAAAATGCCCCTAAGTCTCTTCCTGGTCTAGCTCTTCCAAATGCATTTTTGGCTAAGGATTGCAAAAATCCTGATGTAATTGATGAGGATATAATTAAAACGCTAGTATATCTAACTTTTTCGTTTTTAGCAAAAAGACCATAACCGTATAATCCAGCATTAGCCATAAAATAGTTTTGAGGACTACCAAAATACCAACCAACATCTCTGATTAATTTTGGGAATTTATCTGAATGTTTGTTAGCAAAATTATTAACACTTTCATCTGTTAAGGACAATAAAGCAGTACTTGCAATTATACCTCCTAACTTAGTGTAATCCTTTTTTTTCCAGTAAATAGGTCTTGTAAAGGCGTGTTTTACACTTTGTAAGGTTGTATTTATATCATATTTTAAAAGACCAAGTGTAGATGTAGAGTCTTGATTAATTTTATACAGTTTATTTTGACTTTTAACTGTATTGCTAATTAACATAGCAATGCAAAAAACTTTTAAAATATGATTTCTCATTAGCGTATTATCTTAATTCAGCGCCAAGTTCACTTTCAAAGTTGGTTTGTAGCTTATTCATAATTTTATCTACAACCTTATCTGTAAGCGTTTTGTTTTCGTCTAAAAATGTAAAGCTTACTGCATAACTTTTTTTACCGTCAGGTAAGTTTTTACCTTGATAAACATCAAATAGATTAATGTTTTTAAGTAATTTCTTTTCGGTTTTCTTAGCTATTTTAGTAATGCTTTCAAAGGTTACATTATTATCTAATAGCAAAGCAAAATCACGTCTAACTTCTGGATACTTAGGTATTGGTGTAAACTTAATTTTGTTTCGTTTTGCTACAACTAAAATTGTATCCCAATTAAAATCTGCATAAAACACATCTTGGGTAATATCAAACTGTTTAGTTATTTGACTTTTTAAAACTCCAAACTCAACTAAAGTATCACGACCAATATTTAATTGTAAACCTTCGTTAAACACGTCATTCTTAGCTGTGCTTTCTTGGTATCTATCAATACCTAATCTTGATAATATTGCGGCAACACTTCCTTTTAAATGGAAAAAGTTAGTCTTTTCTTGTGGTGTATGTGCCCAATTCTCTTCGTTTTTAAAGCCTGTTACAAATAAAGATAAGTGTTTATTTTCTTCTCTTGTACCGTTATAATTGTGATAGGTTTTACCAAATTCAAAAAACTTTAAATTGGTTTGTCTTCTGTTAATGTTATAGCTTAATGCTTCTAAACCTGAGAACACGAGGCTTTGACGCATTACCCCAAGATCTTGACTTAATGGGTTAAGCATTTGTATATTGTGCTCTTCTTTTAACTGCTCGCTTAACTCTATGTATTTAGCGCTTGTTAACGAGTTTGCCATAATCTCGTACCAACCTTGTGAGGCTAATAAGTTACCAACAACGTTTTGTAATTTATAATCTTCAAAACGAGAAGAGTTAGATACAGAAGCATTCATCTTTGTGCTAATTTCTATATTGTTATATCCGTATACTCTTAATATTTCTTCAATAACATCTGCTTCTCTTGTAACGTCGTTACGATATGGCGGTATGATTAACCCTAGATTAGTTTCGGTAACGCTATTTATTTTTATGTCTAAAGATGCTAATATTGATTTTACTTCTTCTTTAGGTATTTCTTGCCCAACAAGCTTTGTGATTTTATCAAAACTTAAAGTGACTTGAAAATCTTCTATTTTCTTTGGATAAAAATCTACGATATCACTAGTAATTTCGCCACCAGCAATTTCTAAAATTAATAAAGCAGCTCGTTTTAGGGCATATTTAGTTAGGTTGGGATCAATACCACGTTCAAATTTAAAAGACGCATCGGTGTTTAATCCATGACGTTTTGCTGTTTTACGCACACTTACTGGATTAAAGTAAGCGCTTTCTAAGAAAATAGCAGTGGTATGTTCTGTAACACCGCTTTCGTTTCCGCCAAAAACACCAGCAATACACATTGGTTTTTCTGCATCACAAATCATTAAATCGTCTTCATGTAACTCACGTTCAACACCATCTAAAGTGGTAAATTTTGTACCAGCTTCACAGGTTTTAACTTCAACTTTATGACCTGTAATTTTTGCAGCATCAAATGCGTGTAAAGGTTGTCCTAACTCGTGTAACACATAGTTAGTTGCATCTACAATATTATTGATAGGCGATAAGCCAATAGCTTTTAATCTGTTTTGTAGCCATGCTGGCGAGTCTTCAACTTTTAAACCAGATAAAGTAACACCGCAATAACGTGGAGCTAAATCGTAGTCTTTAACATCAACATCTATTTTTAGTGTTCTGCTATCTACGTGGTAAGAACTTACACTAGGTGTAATAAGTTCTAAATTAATTCCTTTTTGTAATAAACCAGCTCTAAGATCTCTTGCAGTACCAAAATGGCTCATAGCATCTGCACGGTTTGGTGTTAAACCAATTTCAAAAACTTGATCATTTTCTACTTCAAAAAGCTCTGCACAAGGTGTACCAACTATAGTATCTTCTGGCAATACCATAATGCCGTCATGAGATTTACCTAAACCAAGTTCGTCTTCTGCGCAAATCATTCCATGAGATTCTTCTCCTCTTATTTTACCTTTTTTAATAGTCCATGCTTCACCATCTTCAGTATACAAAGTAGTGCCGATAGTAGCTACAGGTACTTTTTGTCCAGCAGCAACATTTGGTGCGCCACAAACAATTTGTACAGGTTGTTCTTGTCCAATATTTACTGTAGTTACTTTAAGTTTATCTGCATTACTATGTTGTACGCAAGTTAAAACTTCGCCAACAACAACACCTTCTAAACCGCCTTTAACACTTTGGTAAAGGTCTAACCCTTCAACTTCAAGACCTAAATCTGTTAGTAATTCGCTAGTTTGTTCTGCTGTCCAATCAGTTTTTATAAACTGTTTTATCCAGTTGTAAGAAATCTTCATTTATCTGCTAATTAAGGGCACAAATATAACAATACTTGGCAGCAATAGAAACGCCTAAAAACGTTTTTTATTAAAAAGAGGTAATATGATTAAAATCTACTTTGTTAAAATATGTTTTTTAAGAAATTTCTTAAATATGTTTAGTTTTTTAATGTGTTGATATTGAGTTTTTTATGTTGTGTGTCGTTAAAAAATGTAGTTCAACTAAAAATCATTGTTAAACCTATAATTTGATAGTCTATTTAATTAGATGATACGTAATTTGAACAATGATTAATTAATTTCATAAAAATGAAAACAATATTTAGTATCGTATTTTTAATGCTTACTATTTCTTTAACATCTTGTAGAGAAACAAAAACAGAAGACAATAAAAATGTTGAAGCTGCAGTAGATTCTATTCAATCTATAGAAGAAGAAACACTGAAGATGGTCGAACAGTTAGACCAAGAAGCTAAAGATATAGACCAAGACTTGCAAGACTTAGAAAACTTAGATCAATAATTATGAAAATTTTACAACTACTTTTAATGCTTGTCTTTTTTATAGGATTAGCATCACAACAGTTATTGGCGCAAAACAAATTAAATGAAGTCAAAAACAAGATCGAGCAACAAAAAGAAATAGAAAGGGAGAAAACCATACAAAAACATGAAGCAAATCGTAAAGATATTCAAGAAAAGCGTGAAGAAATAAAAGAAAAACATGCCAAAATGAAATCGCAACATAAAGCAGTGTATAGTCAAATGCAACAGCAAGCAGAAGCGATTAAAGAAAAAATGAAAGAGGCATCTCCAGAAGAACGTAAAGCGTTACTGCAAGAATTAAAACAACTTCGTCAAGAAGAACATGAAGAGCTAAAAGAAATCCACAATTCTTATAAAGAAGAGTTAGAGGCACGTAAACAAATCTTAGAAGAGCAACGACAACAATCCGGAATAAGTCAAAAACAATTTGGTCTTAAACGTGCAGAGATGGCTAAACAGCGTTTAAAAATAAGTCAGAAACATATAGAAAAGCGTCAAGAATTTGTTAGTAACAGCCAATCTAGGTTAGAATTAGCAAGGATAAAAACTAAACAGATGCTAGAAGACAAAAAGCTTACCATTGAAGACACAAAATCTAGATTAGAAAAGATAAATAAGATTGAAGAACGCTTAAAACAGCACGAATTAAAGATTAAAGAAGTAAAAGAAAAAGTAGCTTTAAAACGAATTGAAATAGCTAAACAAGAGCAAAAAATAGAACAAATAGAAGAGTAGTGTAGTCTTAATATTTACATAAAACTAAGGTGTTGTTTTGGCAACACCTTTTTTTGTGACTATTTTTACCACCTTAAACTCTTATAATATGCGTAAAATAACAATTCTACTAATAGCAGTGTTTATTTTTTCTTGTCAACAAGATACAACTGAGTTTTTATATTCAGGACTTTACAGAGCAGAACTAAAAATAAAAGACAACCTTAATCTACCATTTTTATTTAAAGTTAAAGATGCTAATACTTTAGAAATTTATAATGCAGAAGAAGTTATAACGGTAGATGAGATAAGCTACAAAAACGACTCAGTTTTTATACAAATGCCAGTATTTGAAAGCTACATAAAAGCAAAAGTAGAAAACAAAATAATTACAGGACATTTTATTACCGAAGGAAAAGATCGTAGCGTACCATTTACAGCAAAACCAGAAAAAACACGATTTAATACCTCTAACTTGCCAAAAACTAACATATCTGGTAATTGGGAAACTACATTTAGCCCTAATACAGATGATAGCTACAAAGCAAAAGGAATATTTAAACAAAACGGAAACACTGTAACAGGAACATTTAGAACCGAAACAGGTGATTATCGTTACTTAGATGGAGTAATTAGTGGAAACCAAATGAAATTATCAACTTTTGATGGCTCACATGCGTTTTTATTTACTGCAATCGTAACCGATAGTACATTAAACGGAACATTTTATTCTGGTAACCATTGGAAAGAACCTTTTACCGCAAAACGTAATGATAACTTTACTTTAGCAGACGCCAACACCTTAACCTATTTAAAAGATGGTTATGAGACTTTAGCCTTTACGTTTCCTGATGAAAACGGAAACTTAATCTCTTTAACCGATGACCGATTTAAAAACAAAGTAGTAGTTGTTCAAATTATGGGTACATGGTGCCCAAATTGTTTAGATGAAAGCAATTACTACGCACAATATTACAATGACAATAAAGATAAAGACATCGAGTTTGTAGGGCTAGCATTTGAATATGCAAAAACCGAAGCAACTGCCTTTAAAAACATAAAACGTCTTAAAGATAGAGTAGGGATTAACTACCCAATTTTATTAGCGCAAACCGGTACAACTAGCAAAAGTAAAGCCAATGAAAAACTACCAATGCTTAACCATGTATTAAGTTATCCAACCTCTATTTTTATTGATAAAACGGGTAAAGTACGCAAAATACACACAGGTTTTAACGGACCAGCAACAGGTGATAAGTTTACCGAGTTTAAAGCTGAGTTTACAGCGTTTGTGGATGAGTTGTTGAGGGAATAGTAATTGCTTTAATTTTTTATTACGCTACCCGTTGTTGTACACTGTGCTTCTATTTTCTATTATTAAATTCAAAATTACCGAGTTTTAAAAATGCACAAATCAATAACCACACAATAGAAGCAGAATAATCAGTTGGTTTGTAAAAGCAATGGGCAATGTTATTCCTTAAGTTCAATTTGTCTTTAGAAAACAAGAATTTAAAAAATGCAATATCGTCGGCAGGAATTATGCTCGTCAGCTTTTCATTCTCCAAAAGTTTATCTATTGATATTCTTTCTCGTGTCCCATTTTCTTTGATATAGATTGTTTGTGCACCAATTTGTCTTGAAAATGCTCTTAAAACACCTTCAAATTTTAATGTTAATGAATCAACACTTAAGATGTAACCCATTGGATTGTTTTTATGAGTTTTGAGGTCGATTTCAGATTGCTCAAAAAAACTATTTAATGATGGTAGTAATAAATCTATCCACTTAAAAACTACTTTTTTTCTGTCTGGATTTATGATTGAAAAATCTATTCCATACCAAGTATTGTCGGTTAAAAAGTCCTTTAATGATTGAAAACTAATTTTTCCATTTTTAGTTCCTTTTGAAAAAACTAGTAGTAAATGTCTTAATGTAAAATTTTTAATATGGATGTAATATGGATTTAATGAGCTTATACTTGATTCATTAACATTCCTGTTTAAATCGAAATTCATAGTGCTTACTAAATCCATCAAAGGTGTTTTAAAAGTTTCATCCAGTACCTTTGCTTTAGGGAAAATATGTTCTGATAATATTAAGTATTCATAAATGTCTTTACTTGGATATTTTTCAGTAAGTTCGGTTGTAAGTCTGTCAAGTGATTCATACCATTGCTGTAACTCATCACTTGAATGCTCAACTTTAATTTCTTTAAAATTCAGATTATCTTTTTCCTTTTCAATAAGTAAAGTTACATCTTCGACTTTTTGTGAATTTCCTGCTAATTGAAATTGTTTTAAAGCCTTAATATAGTAATCGTGGACTATAAAACTTTCTTTATGTTTTTCAGATTCTTTTAGGTGAGTTTCAGCAAGTAAATTATGATATGGTTTTGCGTCTTTTCCAGTTTTTTTTGAAAGAAGAATTAATAAGTCTAAATATTCTTTTTTAAATTCTTGATAAAGTTTATTTTCAATGACATCATTTGAGTAATTGTAAAATTCTTTTAAAACATTTTTTTCAATTTTCTTGCCTTGTTTACAAACAAATTTCATTAAATGAAATTTATTGTAACCATTGATATTATTTAAAGATAAATTAGATAGTAATAGTGAAATTGTTTCTTCCTTTTTAAAATTTATTATTTGTGTTAAAACAAATAAGTTCTCGTAAATCGATTGAATTTCTCGATTCTCAAGATTACCATTTTCTTCTGAAATTACAAGATTTAAAAATTCTAAATAGTTGATAATAGACTGTTTGCAGAACTTATTATTCTTTATAGGACTTTCCCAAAGTAAATGATTGTATTTGGCTTTGTGTTTTGGATTATTTGTTTTTTCAGCTCTTTCGATAATATATTTTAAGTCATCATCGAATAATTCTAAATTTGGATAATGATTCCCGTTAGCATATGTTAATTCGGGTTTCAGCTTTCCTTTTTCGAATCGAAAATCATTGTAGTAAATTTCAAATGAGCATTTCTTTTTTTGTGTATTCTGTTTGTATTTATCTCGAAGTGAAATTAAGTTTTTGCTTAAATTAAAATCAAAAGACAAGCTATTGTCATTTTCAATATAATTATAGTAATCTTTTAACTTCTTAAACATTAAAAATTGAGTGTTTTTTTCGGCATTGTGTACAATGTTTTGATATGTCGAGTTTGCATCTCGATTCATCTTTCAGCAATGAAGTTATACTTTCAATACGTAACACGAAAATTCATTCGATATAAAACTAATAAATCCATATTAAATACAGTTAGGATTTAAAAAAGGGTTTTAATCTAATTTTACGGTATTAGCAACTTCGCGGTGTAGTTTCCAATTTCCATCGGTTTTATCCTTTTTAAGTATGGCTAAAAAAGTAGCGTTTAGCTCTATAGCTTCGCCTTCTGCATTGGTGTAATAGGTAGAGCTGGTACCAAAGTCGTAAGCCACACTATCGCTAACAATAATGGTTTCTTTCGGGCGCATCACTAAACTATCATAATGAAACTGTCCTGTTGGGTTGTCTCTTATGGTTTTAAATGGTTCCCAAGCGTCACAAATTGGTGTTAGCGACTTTACGTCTTTAGTGCCGTATTGCTTTAAATCTCCAAATCTATTTTCTTTAATTGCCAACTGAAATGCTGCTCTAGTCTTTTCGATAGATTGTAGTTCGGCTACAACGTTAATAGTGTCTTTAACTTCTGTAATGGTTGTGGTGTCTTGTTTTTTGTTGTTGCAAGACATTAAAAACAAAAGGCTTAAGGTAAATAATGCGGTTTTCATTGTAATGGCTTTAATTGATTATAGCTTGTGTAAATTACTATTTCAATCTTAAAAATGAAAATCTGTTGGATGTACCACCAAAAAACAGCTATAAATTGCTGGTTTTGTGTGTTTTGGTACTGTATTTACTCTAACCAAATCTTATCTAATACTAACTTAAAAGACTGTGGTTTTTTATTAGCAATTAAAAAAGTAAGCTGTTCAATACTGTTGCTATTAAAATTTGGTATATCTAAAGATCTGCCTCTATAAGTTGGTTGTAAACTGGCTAGTTTTAATTTAATGGTTTGCCAATCTCCGTTTGTGTTAAACTCTTTTTTATAAGAATAGTAGTCACTTTGGTCTTTTTTTAATCTAAATTGATAGTTATTGCCGTCACCTTTTAGTTTAATGCATACCATCTTGTAGTTAATGATGTCTAAAGCATCAAAAGTATACTGCACAGAGCTAAATCCGCCATTATTTTCTAAAGATACGTCGCCGCTAAATACTGCATGACCATCATTATTTAATTGAAAGTTTCCGTTAGATTTTCCACCCATAACAACATCGTCTACAATTTGCCAATTATCTAAATTACTGGTGTTATTAAACTGAAAAATTGTAATTGAAGTCATAAAAGCAAATAGGGTTAAGGTTAAGATTAGAGTTTTCATAGTTTTTTACTCTAAAAATACGGAATTTATAGCAGTTTATTAAGTGAATTGGAGTTAGGATATGTAATTCCAGATGTTTTTAAACTTAGCCATTTGGCGATACGTGTTTAAAATAACCGCATTTTCTGGATGCGATAAGCTAGGATCTTTGCTTAGTAGTTGTTTAGCCCAATAACGTGCGTGCTGTAAAATGTTACTGTCTTTTACCACATCTGCAATACGTAAGTTAAGTACACCGCTTTGTTGCGTACCCATAATATCTCCTGGACCACGAAGTTTTAAGTCTACTTCGGCAATTTCAAAACCATCGTTGGTTTGACACATGGTTTGGATACGTGTTTTACTGTTTTCAGACAACTTGTGGCTAGTCATTAGGATACAATAACTTTGTGCTGCGCCACGACCAACACGACCACGTAATTGGTGTAATTGCGATAAGCCAAAACGTTCGGCACTTTCTATAATCATAACAGAAGCATTTGGCACATTTACACCAACTTCTATAACCGTTGTAGCGACCATAATTTGAGTTTCGCCTTTGGCAAAACGTTGCATTTCAAAATCCTTATCGGCTGGTTTCATCTGTCCATGAACAATCGAAATTTGATACTTAGGCGCAGGGAAATCTCTAGCGATACTTTCGTACCCATCCATTAGATCTTTATAGTCCATTTGGGCACTTTCTTGTATCAAAGGATAGACGATATAAACTTGTCTTCCCTTAGCTATTTCATCACGTATAAATCGAAACACTTTTAGTCGATTATTGTCGTATCGATGAACGGTTTTTATGGCTTGTCTTCCAGGTGGTAATTCGTCGATAATCGAGATGTCTAAATCGCCATAAATTGACATGGCTAAAGTACGCGGAATTGGTGTTGCTGTCATCACCAAAATATGCGGTGGAATAGGAGCAGATTGTTCGCCATTTTCTAAAATTATGGACGGACCTTTTTTCCATAATTTGGAACGTTGCTTAACTCCAAATCGATGTTGCTCGTCAATAATGGCGAGTCCTAAATTTTTAAATTTCACCTTATCTTCAAGCAATGCATGTGTGCCAATTAAGAGGTCTAATTCGCCATTTTCTAGTAAATTATGAATTTCTTTTCGTTCTGAAGTTTTACTTGAACCTGTAAGCAGTTTAATTCTGATTTTCAAATCTTTACACAGCTCAACTAATCCGTTATAGTGCTGGACTGACAAAATTTCAGTTGGCGCCATTAGACAGGCTTGGTAACAGTTGTCAAGCGCCATTAATACTGACATTAGCGCGACTATAGTCTTTCCAGAGCCAACATCACCTTGTAATAAGCGGTTCATTTGCGCATGACTACCTAAATCTGAGCGAATTTCTTTTAATACCCGTTTTTGTGCATTGGTTAATTCGAACGGTAAATGGTGTTTGTAAAAGTTGTTAAAGTGTTCTCCAACTTTATCAAAAGGCAATCCTTTTATCTTCTTTTTATTGATTAAATTTTTTAAAATTAATTGCAATTGAATGTAAAATAATTCTTCAAATTTCAACCTAAATTTTGCTTTAGAAAGTGCCTCTTGATTTTGCGGAAAATGGATATTGAATAAAGCTTCAGATTTGGAAATTAATTGGTTTTCTTTTAGCAAATTTTTAGACAAAGTTTCGGCAAATTTCCCCTTCGTTTCTAAGAACAAATTTTGCATGATTTTTGTCATCACACGATTGCTAATTCCTTTGTTAGAAAGTTTCTCTGTAGACGGATAAATGGCTTGCATATTGCTACGCAAATTTGCCTGATGTTCGGATAGTAATTCGATGTCCGGATGAGGCATGCTAAACTTGTTTGCAAACAAATTTGTTTTACCAAAAATAACGTAAGGTGTATTTAGTTTTAAACTTTCTCTAATCCATTTTTGACCTCTAAACCAAACTAGTTCCATAGTACCAGTGTCGTCTTGAAACGTAGCGACTAATCGTTTGCCTCTTTTTTGAGCAACTTCTTCAAACTTGATAATTTTACCAATAATTTGAACTTCGCTAGCATTAGGTTGTAATTGGTTGATTTTATAGTACTGCGTGCGGTCTAAATACCGATTAGGAAACAGATTGATTAGATCTTGATACGTATGAATACCTAACTCTTTACGTAGTAAATCTGCACGATTCGGTCCTACGCCTTTTAAATAATCTATAGGAGTTTGTAAGTTGGTACTCATAAGCAACGAAATTACATTTTTTTGAGTTAAAGTGAAAGAGTTTAGTGTCACTTCGAGTGTTTTGTGCAGCATGAGCAAAATGTGTCGAGAAGTTGTCATGTCGAACGTATGTGAGACATCACACAATTGGCTTAGTGCAGAGTAAGAATATTTTAAACTCCAAAAGTACCACAAACTAGATGAGATTTCTCCTATCGTCGAAATGACAAGTCTAAGTCATGTCGAACATAGAGAGACATCACACAAGTAGCTAAGCGTACAGTTGAGAAATTTTAAAACTAATATGATGCTATTTCTTCTTTCGTCGAGATGACAAAAAATTGTATTTTGGTCTAGTCCTTGATAAAAACAAACTATGAGATATTACTTATTACTTCTTTTTACATTTTTTAGTTGTCTTGTTTCTGCACAGCAAACGGATGTTGTTGATTTTAAAAGAGCAGAAGTAAATATTACTGTACAGACAGAGGATAAATCAATTTTTGGTTTGGTTACTTACTATTTTAATGTTTTAAAACCAATAGATTCTTTTTATGTAGATGCAAAAAACATCGAGTTTGAAGATGTGTCTGTAAATGGTAGTAAAGTTGAGTTTAATTTAACATCAAATCATTTAATTATTAAGAAAAAACTTGATGTTTCGGTAGATAATGAGCTTTCGTTAAATTATAAGTCAAAGCCTAAAAAAGCTATGTATTTTGTCGAAAAAGAAGAATATACACAAGTTTGGACACAAGGTCAAGGTAAATACACTAGCAATTGGTTGCCAAGTATTGATGATATGAATGATAAAATTGAGTTTGATTTAAATATCACTTATGATAAAGATTATACTGTTGTTGTTAATGGAAAACTAACAGAAAAACAAATCAACGAATCAACAATTACTTGGCATTACGACATGCAACAACCAATGTCAAGTTACCTTGTTGCTTTAGCTATTAGTAAATACGATAAAAAAGAAATCACTTCAAAAAGCGGTATTCCTATCCAATTATATTATTATCCAGAAGATTCTGCAAAAGTAGAGCCAACGTACCGTTACACAAAACAGATGTTTGATTTTTTAGAGGAAGAAATTGGCGTACCATATCCTTGGCAAAACTACAAGCAAGTGCCTGTAAAAGACTTTTTGTATTCGGGTATGGAAAATACAAGCTGTACGATTTTTAGTGACGATTTTATGATTGATGAAGTTGGTTTTACAGATAAAAACTACGTCAATGTTAATGCGCATGAGTTAGCTCACCAATGGTTTGGCGATTTGGTTACCGAAACTTCAGGAACACACCATTGGCTGCAAGAAGGTTTTGCTACGTATTACGCGCTTTTAGCAGAACGCGATATTTTTGGTGACGATTATTACTATTGGCAATTATACCAATATTTAAAAGAATTAGAAGCACAAGAACAAGCTGGACAAAATACAGCATTACTGGATCCAAAATCTAGCAGCACGACGTTTTATAAAAAAGGCGCTTGGGTTTTGCATGTGCTAAGAGAAAAAGTAGGCGATAAGGCGTTTAAATCAGCTGTAAAACGTTATTTAAATAAACATGCTTACGGTAATGTAGAAACTAATGATTTTATAAGTGAAGTTGAAAAAGCTTCCAAAATGGAATTGTCTAATTTTGTACAAGTTTGGTTAAAAAGTAAAGCTTTACCAATAAACGAGATGAAAGCGGCTTTACAATCTAACGAAACGTCTGCATTTTTATTAACTACTGAAGAACATCCGTATTTAACCTACAGAACAGATGATGATGATAATTATATACCATCAAGTTTGGTAACAAAATTGCCAGAAGGATTTTATCCAATGCAAGTTGCAGTATTAAAAGAGATGTTGTCTAAACCAGACTATCCAACTTACAACGATTTGGTAAAAGAAGCGTTTGCGTCTAAAAATCTTCATTTAAGACAAGCATTAGCATTAAACATGTCTAAAATTCCGGAAGACTTTCAACAAGATTATGAAACCTTATTAAACGATCAATCGTACGTCACCATCGAAGCTGCTTTGTATAATCTTTGGGCAAATTTTCCGCGAAAGCGAAATGAATATTTAGAGCAAACTCAATCTATTTATGGGTTTAACGATTACAATGTGCGTACGTTATGGTTAACATTGGCTTTGGCAACACCAGAATTTCAAACAAATAAAAAGCAAGATTTTTTTGAGGAATTGGTAAGTTATACCAATCCAAAGCAACCGTTTAGTTTACGTCAAAACGCATTTGGTTATTTGTCTAGTATTGGTGTGTTTAATGAAGATGCTTTAAAACATTTAATTGAAGCTTCAAAACATCATAATTGGCGATTTAAAAGTTTTGCTAAATCGTTATTAGAAAAATTATCTGAAGACGATAGATATCAATCAATAATTAGTAATTTGCAAAAATAATACTAACCCAATACAAGATTAAATTTGAAAGCTTTAGTAATTTCTGGTGGCGGAAGTAAAGGTGCGTTTGCAGGTGGCGTTGCGCAATATTTGATAGAGCAAGAAGGTAGAGATTATGATATGTATTTGGGCACATCTACCGGTAGTTTGTTAATTCCGCATTTGGCAGCGCATGATATTGGAAAGCTGTATGATATTTATACGCATGTTAATCAGCATTCAATTTTTAATATTAACCCTTTTGTAGTCAAGAAAAAAGGCGATAGAGAATACGTGTCTATTAATTACTTTAATACTGTTTTGCAGTTTATTAAACGTAAGAGAACCTTTGGAGAAAGTAAAAATTTAAGAAAGAATATTAAAGAGAATTTTACTAAAGAAGAATATGATCGTATTCGTGCTACCAAAGAAGATGTGATTGTTACGGTAACTAAT
>Ga0105235_100269_pt1 | contig 19767 bp, 17 predicted proteins | sample Virmet3819_2500_FD_90059 | JGI IMG/M metagenome (GOLD analysis project Ga0105235, IMG submission 90059) | Marine viral communities from the Southern Atlantic ocean transect to study dissolved organic matter and carbon cycling - metaG 3819_2500 | ecosystem: Environmental > Aquatic > Marine >... | reverse complement strand
CGATCATGCCGCCCCATTGTCCAGCTTCACCCGCCTCAAGGCCGCCAACAACGTGGTCACGTGATGTGAAAGTAATTGGGTTTTCAGCAGTACCGTTTGCATTAATTTCTGAGTCACGGCTAATTACTAGGTAGTCGTTACCAGATGCGCCATAAACAGTTACGCCAGGCTCGACAGTAAGCGTTGCGCTGTTTTCTTTATCACCACCAACGAATACTGCACCTGAAAGCGCGTAGAAGTTACCTTCTGTAAGGGTAAGGTCAGAAGTGATAGTACCAGATACTTCACAAGTAGTCGTTGAACCGTCTACTGGCGTGATTGAAGTCGTACCCGATGGGCAACCTGATGCAGTTTGAGCTAATTCGATGTTACCACCGCCGAAACCAAACGCCCAACCTTGACGCCAGTCTGTTTCACCAACAGCACCGATAAATGTGTTTGCTTCAAAGAAAGTATCAAGCAATGTAGACGCGTCGCCACCAGCAGTAAGAAGTGCACTTTCTGCTGTAAGTGTACCGTCTGGGTTAAGACCAAGGTTTGCGCGGTCTTCAAATGCGATTAGCTGGTTACCTTCTTGGCCTGTGAACCATGCTTCTAGGTCAACTGCACCCTCTGGCGTATTGAACGGCTCAGAACAAGCAATCGCTGAGTAAGTCATGGTTAGGTCTCCGTCAGAAAGGTTAGCTTGAACCGTTTCGTCAGTGTCCATTTCTAAACACTCGCCCATTGCTTCTGGACCAGTGATAAGGAAGTTCATTAGGTTTGCGCCAGTTTGGTCGCGAAGTAGTAGACCTTCAGAGTCAGCGTCAGCTGTATCGAAAGTGTTACCGATCACTGTCATGTTAGCGATCATTGGCTTAGAGAATTCTAGGCCGTCACCACCGTCGCCGTCACCTTCAATACCGCGGTTCGCGTCAGAGTTGTCAGCGGCGTGCTGAACATAAACGTACTGAAGCTTACCTTTATAACCGTTGTCCCAGTCTACTGAGTCATCTTGGTTAGCCGTTAAAACTAGGTGTTTCGCGTTTACCGCACCGCCGAAGAATTCTACACCGTCATCTGCGTTGCTGTGTACTTGTACATAGTCAACTTCTGTACCTGAACCAACACCACCGAAAGTGATACCGTTAAGTTCGTTGTCTGGCGCAATTTCAAAACCAGCGTACTTAACTACTACGTATTTAAGGATACCAGAGCTGTCTGTATCGTCTGTACCACCAAATACTGCACCTTCTTCTGCACCTTCAACCTGAAGCGCGCAGTCAGAACCATCTTGTGGGCACTTAGTTGATGTACCGTTACCAAGGATAACAACACCACCCCATTGACCAGCACCAACTTCGTCGCCAACAACATCGTTGAATGAAGTCATGATGATTGGAGAAGATGCTGTACCTTCTGCTTCAATTTTTGAGTCACGGCTAACTACAAGGTAATCAGCACCAGTACGACCAAAGATTACAGTGCCTTCTTCAATAGCAAGCGTTACGCTGTCAGCTTTGTCATTACCAACGAAAACTGGACCTTCAAGCGCCCATACTTTGTCGTTTGTTAGTGTAACAACGCCTTGTGCATCTGCATCGTCTGCAGTCAAACGACCAGAAAGAACACGTACTTCAACCGTTTGGCCGAATGCTTCAGAAACTTCGCCACTTAGAAAAGAGCTTACTTCACCTGGAGCAGTGTCAGTTGAACCTGTATCACCGCCAGTGTTGCCGCCGTCAGTGTCACTGCCATTGTTATTAGTAGTATTAGTAACGCTGTTATCAATATCGCCTTCGCTGATATTGATGTCGCCGCCACAGCCAGCTAGCACAAGCGCAGTAGCAATCGCTGAAGCTTTGAAAAGTTGCTTAAGTTCCATGTGTTTCTCCAGGTACGGTATAATTATGGATTTAGAAAACGCGGAAACTTTAACTGAGGTAAATGACACATTTGTTACATTAAGGCGCTGTAACAAAAGTTTCATATAAAAAGTTCAAATTTTTGCTAACTGAAAGAGGGCGAGGCTAAAAAAAATCGAGCTTCAAAAATTATTTTTTTATTTTTCTTATACTTATGACTAGTGTAATTGCGGCGACTAATTTCATCAAAAGCGCGCCCTAGAGTGAACGAGCTCTAGAATCAATCACCTAGAATAAAGTTAGGGAACGCAGAAAAGCAATTTATGACGCAATTATGACAAATTGCTTACTCTGTAAGTAAACGCCGTTGACGCACAAGGACATCTTCCCTTATAGGGAAGTATCCGTCTCTTAATACCTGCTGCTGCCCTTCCTTTGACAAAATGTAGCGAAGAAATTCTCTTTCTAATGTAGGTAATGGTTCATTTGGCTTCTTATTAATAACGAGATAAAGAAAACGAGCAAAGGGGTAGGTCTCGTTACGAACGGTGTCGATAGATAAAGGTATTAAATCATCAAGTGTATCCCCTAGCGGCAACGCACGAACGCCTGCTGTTTTGTAGCCGTAGGCGGCGTAGCCAATAGCACCTGTACCACTGGCCACAGACAATACCACAGAGGCCGAGCCTGGCTGTTCATTCACCGTATTTTTAAAGTCACCATCGCACAATGCCATCACTTTAAACAAGCCGTAAGTACCTGAAACGGAGTTTCTTCCATAAAGACGGATGGGAGAACGATAAGCGATATTATCAACACCAAGCTGCGACCAATTTGTTATTTCATTGTCGCTCCCGCAAAACTGTGTTTCCGAAAACACGGCATCTACTTGCTCTAACGTCATACCTGGAAGTGGGTTTCGTCTGTCTACAAAGATAGCGATGGCATCCATCGCAACTTTTAAGACAGTGGGGGGGTAGCCGTGTATTCGCGTGAAGTCTCGGATTTCACTGGGCTTTAACTCTCGGCTCATTGGGCCTATTGTTGCCGTGCCCTCAATAAGAGCAGGTGGTGCTGTCGATGAACCTGATGCTTGGATCTGAAACCCCACTTGGGGATAGAACGTTTTGAATTCCTGTGACCAAAATGTCATTAAATTAGCGAGCGTATCGGAGCCGACAGACGATATTTTTCCCGCTACGCCAGGCGCTCGCTCGTAAGTTGGAACGTCGTAAGCATGAGAAGCTGTTTGAGTAGGCGTATCTTTTGAAGAACTTGCAAACGCGTTGGCAGACAAAAATAGTACAACGAGTAAAAGTACGTTTGAAATAAAACAGAACCGCTTTATCATCTTTCCTCGCCTTTCAAACACGTAACCTCCCCAATTTAAAGCTTTTCTGTAATGAGTTCGTTGTCCAGAACAAACGAGAAGGTGCTTCCCTCTCCCAACGTACTTGAAATTTCCAAGCGCGAATTATGATGGCTGAGCACGTGTTTTACAATCGATAGGCCCAAACCAGACCCCCCGGTTTTTCTAGATCGCGCTTTATCCACGCGGTAAAAGCGTTCGGTTAAGCGATTGAGATGATTTTGTTCGATACCATCGCCGTTATCTACCACTGAAAACTGTGCACCATTGACCTCACGCTGCCAATATACGTTAATTTCACCGCCAGCGGGGGTGTAGTGTACGGCGTTGAACACAAGATTCGAACACGCACTTCGAAGCTCAGTTTCTACACCAAATACGTAAAGATCTTCATCCACGTGAAATGTAATTGTATGATCTTTCTCTTTGTTCAGTGATTGCGCTTCTCGTTCAACTTGCGCGAGCATGACAGGGACATTAACCACATTCTCATAGATTCGCTCTGAGCTTGCTTCAATGCGCGACAATACCAATAAGTCTTCAATCAAACTTTGCATACGTTGCGTTTGCGATGTCATTTCTTTCATCGCCTTTTGCATGAATGGATCAGAGTCTTCATCAATAGGAAGAATTTCAAGATATCCGTTAATAACCGTTAGCGGCGTGCGAAGCTCATGAGATACATTCGCCACAAAATCTTTTCGCATTTCCTCGAGCTGTGAAACACGGGTAATATCACGGGCAATAAGTAAAAGATGCTCGTCACCATAAGGCATGATGCGATATTCGAAGGTTTTGTTTGGATTGGTGGGCGATGGCACTTCAATGGGATACTTGTAGTTGCCCGCATGGAAATACTGAATAAACTCAGGGTGACGGATCAAATTATCTATGCGGCGACCTGAGTCTTGAGGCCATTTCAGCCCTAAATCTAAGCGTGCCAGGCGGTTACACCACATAATGCACGCCTTTGCGTCTACAACAACCGCCGCATCAGGTAAGGCTTCAGAGCCTTCCCGAAAGCGCTTAACGAGTTCGCCTAGTTCTTTGCGTTTGTTCCTATTGCGACGCTGAAGGTAATAAATACCCTCATAAATATGCTCCCACACGCCACGCACCGTGGGAGGAGACATCTTACGGCTGTGCCATAGCCAGCGATTCAGCTTATAAAGATGCCAATAATTAAACAGCAGGAGAAGCGTTGCGCCAATAGCAACAGCAAATAGCATGTCATCTAAATACCACCCGACCAGCGCAAATATCACAAGGAATAATATTAATCGCAGTGTACTTCTCAGCCAAGAGAACGGGTAATACATGAGATAGCTCGCGTTGTTAAGAGTAAAAAGAAGCGCACATCAGTTAAGGCGAAGAAACTAAAGGGAGCAACTATGTGTTTCTCCCTTCATTTTATCTACTTTATAGCTTAGTAGAAAAACGATAGCCTGCGCCGCGCACTGTTTGAATCATTGCATCGTGACCGTGACGAGATATAGCCTTACGCAAACGCCGAATATGCACATCGACTGTTCTGTCTTCAACATATACGTTGGTTCCCCAAACGTTATCAAGCAATAACTCTCGACTGTATACACGTTCTGGGTGCGTCATGAAAAAGTGAAGAAGCTTAAATTCTGTTGGGCCCATATCTAGCGGGTCGTCATTCGCCATAACGCGATGAGATACCGGCTCTAGCTTAAGACCATTAAATTCTATCGGCTCTTCGCTAGAAGTTGGTGTAACCCGGCGCATTACTGCCTTGATCCGCGCAACTAGCTCTTTTGGCGAGAAAGGCTTTGTCACATAGTCATCAGCGCCAGCATCTAGACCGCGAATTTTATCTTCTTCTTCTCCGCGCGCTGTAAGCATAATGACAGGAATATCACGTGTGAACTCGTGCTGCTTCAAGCTTTTTGCCAACTGCACACCGCTACCACCAGGCAGCATCCAGTCTAGCAATATTAAGTCTGGATATGGCTCACAAATTTTTTCCTGCGCGACATCGAAGTCTTCTGCTTCAATAATGTTAAATCCTGATTGTTCTAAAACAAACTTTAACATTTCACGAATAGGCGCTTCGTCCTCAACCACCAACACTGTACGAGACATCGTTATATTCCTGCTCATTTTTAATCGCCGCTATTATTAATGTGGTCTGTGACAGTTTTATTAAAACGATTACATTAATGTGTCAAGCTTAAGACACTTATATATAGGTTCCGTCCAAAGTTTAATCACTCAATCTTGTTTATTCACACGTTTACGCATATTCTTGAATTGTCAAAATTACCAACACCTTATCAGCAAACAAGCATTTAAGTCGCAAAGGTGTCGTAAATCATAGATCTGATGTAACAGGGGTATGTTTATAAATGGCCGCGGTCAAGACAGGGTTATCAAGGAAGCTCTTAACCAGAGTATTGTCAGTATATTTCTCACTGACGCTGCTTGTTACGGTAGGTCAGATTTTTACAGAGTACCTCAGCACCAAAAACCATGTGGAAAGCGAACTACAGACGTTGAAAAATACGTTTTCGTCTAGCCTTACTCGTGCTTTGTGGGAACTAAATCATGACCAAGTCCGTGCCATCTCAGAAGGTTTGATGTCTTTGCCTATTGTTGAAGGCCTGCAAGTCCGCGGCGAAAATGGCAATTACATTGCCGAGTACGGTCTTCGTGCTAAGCGCTCACCTGCTCCTGTGGACCGCGAAATTATTGAGGACCACTCTGGCGGTGTTTTTAGTTTCAGTTTTCCTCTGGTATTTAAATTTTCAGGGCGAGAGTCAACTGTAGGCGACGTAACCCTGTATTCAAGCTTCGACACAATTTTTAGTCGTATCGAAGTTGGGGTCTTTTTTCTTATCGGCAACGCAATTGTGAAGACCACCTTCCTAGTTTTTCTATTCATGACCGCGTTTCGCACCATGCTTTCAGAGCCTCTGCAAACTATTACTGAGCAGATGGAAAACTTTGATCCCCAACACCCTGAAGAGAGCAAACTCAATATAAAACTAGAAGATGACAATGAGTTACTTCAGCTTAAACAGTCTTACAATGGCGTCATTGACGACCTTATCGCTTCGAATAATAAATTAAACGAAGCGCAAAATGAGTTAACCCTTGCGAACAAAAAGTTGGATGACCAAAACCTCATTTTGGAACAAGAAGTCGCGAAAAAGACCGCGTCTTTATCGCAAATTATGCTCGATCTCGAACAACAAAAGGACGAGCTGATAGCTCATCAGCGAGAGCTTCGGCAAGAAAACGAAAACCGCCAATACATTGAAGCAGAGCTAAGACAACGCAATAAGGAGTTAGCTGGCTCAATGGATACGCTAAAACATGCACAAGAGCAGCTGCTAGAGTCTGAGCGCATGGCATCACTTGGTGGTTTGGTAGCTGGTATTGCACATGATGTAAATACGCCGCTTGGGGTCGGTGTCACCGCCGCTAGTTTTCTTCAAGAGAGACTTAATAATTTAAAAACGGACTTTGAAGACAAAAGCCTCACCAGTAAAAATATGGCGAGTTTTATCGATGAGGCAGAACAAACAGCGCTATTATTACTGAATAATCTCGAGCGTGCCTCTGACCTCATTGCTAGCTTTAAGCAGGTTGCGGTAGACCAGACAAGCGAGACTGAACGAGAAATTAATTTAAATGACTATATCAACGAAATCATTCAATCGCTGAAACCAAGCTTTAAACATACCGAATACCAAATCAATGTCTCTTGTCCACAAAACCTGGTGGTTACGTGCGCGCCGGGCGCTATTGCCCAAATCGTTACGAATATGGTTATGAACTCGATTACCCATGGCTTTGAAGGGCGGGCTAAGGGCTCCATTACCCTAGAGGTAAAAGAAGAAAATAATACGGTAAGTCTTTATTACAGCGACGACGGTAAAGGACTCAGTGAAGAAGAGTTGAGCAAACTCTTTGACGCTTTCTATACCACCAAACGAGGCAAAGGTGGCAGTGGTTTGGGCACGCACATCATGTATAACTTGGTAACACAGTCACTGAATGGGCAGATAGAAGCACAAAGCTCTATCGATAAAGGCTTAGAGTACTTCATTCGTTTTCCTAAAAACTAATATCCCCCCCTGAAAAGTTTTGTCTCAACATAAGCGCGTAGCATACGCGCTTTTATTCTTGTAAGCGTCTTTTATTCAATTGCACAGCTCCGTCTACATTGGTACGCTTGCGCCCTATTTCTATCAAGAGAATGCTTACACTTTGTGGTTTAAAAACGTAAAAGCCTATCAAATTACTCAGCCGCTATCGCTAGACGAGGGCGATTTAGAGCGCGCCCTTAACGAGCATGCTTTCAGACCGTGCGGCAGCCAAGATTTGGCAACTATGGGGTTTGCTTCCCCGTTCTCTCAAGCTGGAAAGCAAGGCACTATGTTTCATGTTGTTCAACAGCGTTTTTGGATAACATTAAAGAAACAAGAAAAAATTCTTCCTTCGGCTGTAGTAAATGCTGAACTTGATGAAATGACAGCTAAGATCGAAATGGAAACCGGCTCGCCGGTTGGCAAAAAAGCCAAAGCCGACCTCAAGCAAGAAATTCAGACCCGCTTGCTGCCCCAGGCCTTTACGAAAAATACCTACACTCACGGCTTTATATCACTTGCCGACAATTTAGTAGTGGTTGATGCGTCTTCTGATGGGAAAGCCGAAGCCTTTTTGGCAATGGTAAGAAAGGCTATAGGTTCACTACCGGTTGTTCCGTTCACGCGTAGAAGCCTTCAAAGCGAACTTACCCACTGGGTTACTGAGTCAACGCCAGAAGGCGTAGGCCTACTTGAAGAAGCTGAACTTAAATCAACCGATGACACAGGCAGCGTTATACGTTGTAAGAATCAGCCGCTAGACAGTGAAGAAATCAGTATTCATCTAGATGCAGGTAAACTGGTTCAAAAAGTCGCATTTGAATATGCAGAAACGCTAACCGCTATTATTTGTGAAGACGGTGCTATTAAACGCATTAAGTTCACAGACCGCATTAAAGAAGAGACTGACGACGTACCTAAAGATCAGGTTGAGGCCCGCCTTGACGCAGAGTTCGCGCTAATGTCAGCGGAAATTTGTACGCTGCTCAACTTTCTTCGTGGCGCACTTAATCTTAACGACGACAGTTTGTAAAACTGTTCGGATAGTCGTGGGGTAACGTCAACGATACCCCATCGCTATAATAGCGCCTGATTATTATTACAAGGATAATCAGGCCATTCGGCGGTATTATCTACACCACGTTTTTATTAATGTGTGGTGCATTGGCGAACACTATAACGTCGTTTCAATGTGGATAGTGAATTACCACAATAAAACAGGTTTCCCCTTCCTCGTCTCGATAACCGTGAGGCTGATCTGCTCGCAATATACATTGCTCTTGTGCCTTATATTCCTGCCACTGACCACCTTTCAACACACCTAACTTTCCTTGTAAAACGTGAATATGTTCGGTGACGCCTATTTGGTGAGCCGAAGAATGCTGTTCATGAAAGTTCTTTAAACAAAGCTCGAACATCTCAAACTGTGTCGCAGCGCTAAATGGAAATAAGGTTTTTATGGTTACGTTTATGTCGTTAGCGAACTTATGCTCGGCATGTTGAGAGGAAAGTTCAACGTCGTCATCAGATAAGAAAGAAGAAAACGAACATTCAAGGCCTGTGGCTATCTTCCACAGCGTTGCAATGGTAGGACTCGACTCCCCCCTCTCTATTTGCCCTAGCATGGCTTTAGATACCCCGGTCAACTGCGCTGTTTTATCAAGGGAAAGCCCCCGTGCTTTGCGAACCGATTGCAGGTGTTGGGAAATACTTTTCGAAATAGCAGAAGGCGGCGTATTCGATTTTGTCATCTGATCAGAGCCTTTTATTTTTTCGCAGGTGCTACCAAAGCGCTTGTGCGCTATAACGCACAAATGTTATGTTACACTATGTGCGCTATAGCGCACAGTTAGATAGGATAGCACACTTTGACGATAAAAATTCGATAAACATAGTGAGTCTGTTTTTATCGCTCAATCAATCTAGGGTCGACGTTCTAGCACGGGTATTTTTATGAGTAAATGGAAGTTAAGCCATATCAGCGCAGGGCTTACCGCCGTTACGGTAGGTTATAGCAGTTCTGTTGTTATCATCATCGATGTAGCGCGCAAAGCCGGCGCCAGTGACGATATGGTAGTAAGCTGGTTACTCGCACTTGGTCTAGGTATGGGCATTACCTGCATTCTGTTTTCATGGCTCTCCAAACTGCCCGTTGTTACCGCATGGTCTACACCTGGTGCGGCTTTTCTATTAACGAGTATTGGTGACTACCGATTAAGTGAAGCCATTGGGGCATTTGCTATATGCGCTTTACTTTCTCTTGTGACCGCGCAAAGCCGTAGTCTGCTGAAACAGATAAGTCGAATTCCTCCTGCAATTTCATCTGCACTTTTGGCTGGTATTCTCTTACCTATATGTTTAGCGATATTCAGTGATGTAAATGAAGCGCCGTATTTAGTCGCGTTATTTATTGCGGCCTATCTCGTTGGGAGCCGTTTATTTCCCCGCTATCTAATGCTGATATTACTGGTTATGTCGGTGGGTATTAGTGTATTTATGGGCAGTTCACACGGCGTTATATCTTTACCGGGCGACGCATCGATGTTTTCACCAGAAATGGCATCGAATTTTACACTACCGGCTCCTATTTGGGTTACACCTAGCTTCTCTTTAAGTGCGGCTATTGGGTTAGCCTTTCCTCTTTTTCTCATCACTACACTTTCCCAAAACTTACCAGGCATTGCTATTCATCACGCTCATGGATACACGCCCGACCACAAGCCAATTTTATCAGGCATTGCCATTGTGCAAGCACTATTGGCGCCTTTCGGTGGGTTTACTTTTAACCTGGCAGCCATTACCGCAGCGCTGTGTATGGGCGAGCAAGCTGATAGCGAAAAGTCGCAGCGCTACAGAGCTGCAATAGCAGCCGGCGTGGCGTATTTATTTATGGGGCTGTTAGCGTCTGTGGTCGTGGCGTTATTTGTCAGTATGCCCAGTATTATCATTCACCTTCTTGCCGGACTAGCGTTGCTGGCCACACTCCAAAGCGCCGTGGCGCGCGCTATGGAAGTTGAACATCACAGAGCACCTGCAATGCTTACCATGCTTTGTACGGCGTCAGGCTTCAGTTTATTTTCCATGACCTCTGCGGTCTGGGGGTTAGGTTTAGGTTTACTACTTCTTTATATTCAGAAGCCGCCAGAACACCGACGTTAACTGAGATAGACAAAAAAAGCCGATAACTCAACGCTATCGGCTTTCTCATATTGACCACTAATGCTCGTCTACATAGGATAACGCGCTTAGTCCCTTTTTCTAAACAACCTACGTTAGAGGAAGATTTGCTTGGCAGCGCTACTTAGCTCTTCAAACTCATCTGAGTGAAGCTCACCCATATCTTCTACCACACCGCGCTGAATGGCTAGATTTAAAATCGCGTCTTTTTGACTACTAGCAGCACCTGATACAGCAGCGCCCACACGAACAAAGTCGATATAACTTAACTCGTCAGGAATATAGCTCAAGTCTTTCCAATTTTTTGCAACATTGACAAAGCTTTCACCGAAGCCCCACTTCTCCATAATATTGGCGCCGATCCTGCCCGCTAACTTGTCAATTGCCACCTCAAGAAATGAAGGGTTTGCGAATACCTCTGGATGACGCTCTGCTTCTGTTAAGATAGGAAGTACACCAATGTTGTGCACAAGCGCGGCTAGCGTCATCGTATCCATGCTCATTTCGCGCTTTTTAGTTCGAGCAATATAAAGCTGCAGTACCGCCATAGAACTAGCAACAATATTCACCGTATTTGCCCATTCTTTTTGTAAATAGCGCGCAACCACGTCATTTTTAGACACAAACAACTGTTCCATTGCTAACGCCGTGGAAATATTCTTTATCTGACGCAGCCCAATGCGCGTCACCGCTTGACTAACGGAGTTAACTTTAACACTACGCCCCATATAAGCGCTGTTCGCGATCTTAATCATTCTTGCACTAAGTGATGGATCTTGACCAATAACATCACCCATCGCATTAAGGTTAATATCAGGATCATCTGCCGCTTTACGAATTTTCAGCGCGATGGCGGGAAGTGTAGGAAGTACAAGCGTATCATTATTAATTTTTTCAACCAAAATGGTTGAGAGCGCGTTCTGTGTAGACATATTTCTACCCTTAGGAAGTTCCAAATAGCCCTTAAAAGGCAATAAGTTACATTACTGATTAATCGATGACTGCGACAAGTCACGGCGTTACAGATTAATTGTTGAACGTTGCATTCCCTGCGTCTACTCGTGTAAACCCAAATGTGACACGTGAAAATACAAACTGTTTATTGTTTCTCTTTGATGTTTCTAACACCATACTATAGTAGCTCTTCGGTTTCGACCATCTAAAAATAGAAAACGTGACAGCGAAATTTTCGCTAATACCTAGGGCTTATTCAAAGTATAGACAACAAGCGGCAGAGCACTATCAAATTCACGCAATTTTTTTTCATACTTTTGTATTAAATCAAAAGCATAGCTATAGTGTGCTACCTACCCAACGACAGATTAAACGGTAATTATAATATGAAAAAAGTACTTTCACGCTACTCCCCTATTGCAGCCGCAGTAGCTGGACTATTCATACTTTCAGCTTGCAGCAAGAGCGCCGACACAACGCAAGCTAGCTCACCTGATACTGATAAACAGCAAATATTGTTAGTTGATGAGTCACGCCTGTCTATTTATCACGGTGTAGATTTGACGAGTGATTTATCTCACCTAAGCGATAATCAACGTGAAATGCTCTCTCTGTTAATCGATGCATCGAAAATCATGGATGATTTATTTTGGAAGCAAGCTTTCTTCGAAGATAAAGATGCCTTCCTATCTTCAATAAGCGACGAAAAAGTTCGTCATTTTGCCGCCATAAACTATGGCCCATGGGACCGTTTAAACGGCGACACGCCGTTTATTAGCGGCTATGAAGATAAAACACTTGGCGCCGAATTTTACCCTCACGACATGGATAAAGCCGAGTTTGCTACGGCGAACTTTAAAGACAAACAGGGTCTTTACTCCATGATTAAACGTGACGAAGCAGGCAACCTTTATTCAGTGCCTTACTCTGAAGCATTTAAAAGCGAATTGATGAAGGCTTCTGATCTTCTCAAAAAAGCGTCCACACTAGCTGAAGACGAGAGCTTTAAGCAATACTTACAACTGCGTTCAGAGGCCTTACTATCAAACGACTACCTCGCCTCTGATATGGCATGGATGGATATGAAAACCAATCCGGTTGAATTGGTTATCGGCCCTATCGAAAGCTATGAAGATCAGTTGTTTGGTTATCGCGCAGCCTTTGAAGCATACGTGCTAATTAAAGACCTCGCTTGGAGTGACAAGCTCGCTAAATATGCAGCCTTCTTACCTGAGTTACAGCAAGGGCTTCCGGTTGCTGAGGCGTATAAAGCTGAAATGCCGGGTTCTGATGCAGACCTTAATGCTTATGACGTTATTTATTATGCAGGGCATTCTAATGCGGGCAGCAAAACCATCGCAATCAATTTGCCAAATGATGAACGTGTTCAGCTAGAAAAAGGCACCCGTCGCCTTCAGCTTAAAAACGCTATGCGCGCAAAATTCGACACTATTCTTGTACCTATTGCAGACACGTTAATCGTACCCGAGCAGCGAAAACATATTACCTTCGACGCCTTTTTTGCAAATACCATGTTCCACGAGGTAGCACATGGTCTTGGTATTAAAAATACATTGGATGGTGCGAGTACCGTGCGCGGCGCATTAAAAGAGCATGCTTCAGCCCTTGAAGAAGGCAAAGCAGACATTCTGGGTTTGTATATGGTGCAAAGCCTCCTTGAAAAAGGCGAAATCACAGAAGGTTCGTTGGAAGATTACTATGTAACCTTTATGGCGGGTATCTTCCGCTCAGTACGTTTCGGCGCAAGCTCTGCTCATGGTAAAGCGAACATGATCCGCTTCAACTTCTTTGCCCAACAAGGCGCGTTTGAAAAAACAGAAGACGGTCTATATCGCGTGAATATGGAAAAGATGGGTGCCGCTGTTGAAGCATTATCTGAACTTATTCTTACATTGCAGGGTGACGGCGATTACGATGGCGTAGCGAAACTGGTTGAAACCATGGGCGTTATCAAACCCGACCTTGCATCTGATTTAGCACGTTTAGAAGCGGCAAGTATTCCTGTTGATATTCACTTCAACCAAGGTAAGAAAATACTGGGCCTTGCTGATTAATCAAGGTTAAGCAAAGGATATAACAAAAAGGCCGCCCTTAAACGCAAGTGCGGCCTTTACTATATATTTCCTATGGAACCTTGATTACTCTACGTGGCGCTTCATATTCTCTGAGTATGGAGGCCAGCCAAGTGGTTTACCCGCTAGCACATGTAGGTGAATATGATACACAGTTTGTCCGCCATACTCATTGCAGTTCATAACCGTGCGATAACCCTGATCGGCAAAGCCCTGCTCTTTCGCGATTTTAGCGGCAACGAAAGATAAATGGCCCACAACAACGCGGTCTTCCTCTGCAATATCGTTCACCGTCGCAATCTGCTTTTTCGGTATAACGAGAAAATGAGTCGGAGCTTGAGGGTTAATATCTTTAAACGCCAGAGCAAGTTCGTCTTCGTACAAAATATCAGCTGGAATTTCTTTGTTGATAATCTTATCAAAAATAGTTTCTGCCATATCTCACTTCCTTATTCCATATTAATTATGGCGCGTTTCATTCACGCCTGTAATTTTTCAATATTGTCTAAACAGTGACGTTCGATGCACATCGAATTAATACTCATAAAACCTCGAACTCGCCGCTTTGCTAATGGCTCGTTGCTACGCGAACACAAACCATAGCAACACAGCGCCTAATGCCAAACGATAAATAACGAAAGGCAGCATGCCAATGCGGGATATCCAGCTTAGAAACAAATAAATACACAGGTAGGCGCTTACAAAAGAAAACGCTGCGCCGTATAGCAGCGCATACCAGTCAACCGCCTCGTTTGCATTAAGTAAGTCGAGGGTAGCTAAAAGTCCCGCACCTAAAATAACTGGAATTGATAATAAGAAAGAAAAACGAGCGCAGGCTTCTCGCTTTAACCCTAACATCAAGCCTGCCGTCATGGTAATACCTGAACGAGATGTCCCCGGAATTAACGCCAAGACTTGTGCTAAACCAATATAGACAGCTTGTTTTAATGTTAAACCTTCAAGCTCTTTTTCTCGTTTGGCAGTGGCATCCGCATACCAAAGTAATAAGCCAAAGATAATGGTAGTGCCAGCTATCACCAAAGCCGTACGTGCATTATCTTCAATCCAGCCTTTCATTAAGAAGCCAATGATGACAGCGGGAATGGTCGCAACAATGACGTACCATGCTAACTTGCTGTCTGTAGATTGCTGCTTGCTAAAACCTTGCGTTACCCAAGCCACCGTCATTTGCCCTATCTCTTGGCGAAAATAAATCATGACAGCAAGTAGACTTCCTACGTGCACAGCAACATCGAAAGCCAAACCTTGGCTTACCCATCCGAAGAGTTCCGCGGGTAAAAGTAAATGCCCAGAGCTACTAATAGGAAGAAACTCAGTCACCCCCTGAATAATTGCTAAAATAATAATTTCGAAAAGTGTCATTCCTTTGCTTAACTCCAAGTAAAGTCAATTGGCCATAGTTGCTGTTTTTGTTTATCAAAGTTTTGCCACATTTGGGCATAGGTTTCTTGCGTTTCAGGGTGAATGTCGTTGGGAACAAGTTCAGCTAACGGCCAAAGCACAAACGCGTTGTAGCAAATTTCTTCGCGAGGCAAAACCACAGGGGTTGTAGTTATCTCACTGTCATAGGTAAGCAAATCAAGATCAAGGGTTCTGGCACAAAACTTTTTGTCTGTGTGCACTCTGCCATTCTCTTTCTCGATAGATTTAAGCGTGGCGCACACCTCTTCAATGCTTTTCGATGTTGTTGCCCGCGCTGCTGCGTTGTAAAAAGGGTTACCGTTAAACCCAACCGCTTCACTTTCGTAAACGGAAGACACGGTGACATCACTGAACACGTGCTTTAACGCCGCTAAAGACCGTCGAGTATAAAGTTCCCGCTCTATATTGGAACCGATACTAATCAATATGGTGTGTGAAGACATTAAACCCGCTCTTTGCTCATTTCAACAGCAACCGTTCGCGCGTTGGGAAGGATATTTGGCTTTACAATTTTAAGTGTAATTCCGTTAGCTGGAAAGCTTTCAAGAACGGAATTCATTACTTTGCTACCAAAAGCTTCAAGTAGTTCAAACGTGCTTTCTTTACCCACTTGTACGATACATTCGGCGACTTTTGCATAGTCGACGGTGTCGGCCACATCATCGCTTTGCATAGCCGCTTGCAAGTCAACATCAAGTGTCACGTCAAGAAGTAATTGGGTTGTGCGCTCGCGTTCCCAATCATAAACACCAATCAGGGTGTCAACCTCAAGACCTGTAATATATATTTTACCCATGGTAATTTTTCATCTTGTACTGTTATCAAACCAATCTATCGCCGTGTTATCGGCGTGATTACTGGTCTTACTACTGCGCTTTCACCCACATATTGAGGTTAAACGGTGGTATATCACGTTTGGATGGAGTAGCTTTACGCTTGTGTGTGGTAACTATACCGCTGTATGACAACTGGGAGCAACCAGGGTTTTATAATTTTAATTAGGCGGCTTGGTGCAATGAGCATCATGGCGCGCTTTGCAAGAAAGCCCATAGCTGTCTAAAAAAAGGCCCCTTTGCTTAGATAACACATGCTTAAATAATACTCTTAAAAACTAGAATGCATAAATGATTTCGCTAACCCTTTTAATGATTGCTGTCGCCTACCTCTTTGGCTCACTTTCAAGTGCCGTCGTAATAAGTCGACTGTTTGGATTACCTGACCCTAGAACCGCCGGTTCTAAAAATCCAGGCGCAACTAATGTTTACCGACTAGGTGGGCGTGTTCCGGCATTACTTGTTCTTGTTATGGACATTTTAAAAGGCACTATTCCCGTATATGGCAGCTATTTTTTAGGTATAGAGCCTATCACACTGGGCTTAGTAGCCATATTCGCATGCCTAGGCCATATTTTTCCGCTCTACTTTGGGTTTCAAGGTGGAAAGGCGGTAGCTACTGCATTTGGCGCTATGCTGCCTATTGGGCTTGATTTAGCGGGCCTGCTCATTCTAAGTTGGGTGATTGTAGTTTTTCTTACCGGCTACTCTTCACTCGGCGCGCTTATTGCCGTATCGCTAGCGCCTCTGTTTACGTTTTTAATAAAGCCGTTGTACACCGTTCCCGTTGCAATGCTTTCATTGCTTATTATAGTGCGACATAAAGACAACATTACCCGCCTGCTAGCGGGTAATGAAAGTAAGGTGTGGGATAAAGGAAAAGTTAAAGAATAAGCCCCTTTCTTAACACATCAAGCTCTCCATCTATAGGTGTAATCGGTGCAACACCAAGAATTTTTGCCAGCGCTGGATATACCTCCAGATTACTAAATGGAGGAAGGGTTGTACCTGATGCAAACGCGGGTCCTACAGCGACAAACGTCGCTCCCATGTCAGGCAGCGTATTGAGGTAACCGTGTCCTCCTTTACTGACATGCATACTGTTGGCATTCTTGAAACGCGCGGGTGGCGCAATTTCAATAATAATATCGCCCGTTCTGTTGCCTGCCTCCATGTGACGCGCCGCACGCTGCTTTTTGTTCAACACAATGAAGCGATTTTCGGCTATTTTCTCTAAGCGGGACATTTCATTGCTGATTGCTTCGTTAGACAGGTCTTCTTTAGCATACAAATGCACCTGGGCCCCTGCATTTTCGATTATAAAGCTTTCTGGAATTGACAGTGACGCTATGTCTAGCAGTTGATTCTCGTCTATCGGAGTCATACCGTGATCGGAAACGACAACTAAGTTTACCTCTAGATCTAATTGATTTATGCGCTCGTAAAGTTGGCCCATCAGCGCATCAACTTTTTGAACCGCATCGTAAGTTTTATCTGCGAAAGGCCCCTCGTCGTGACCTACTGAATCAGTCAATGAAAAATAACCAGCTATAAAGCGAGGACGAGATATTTCAGGCAATTTGAGCCAATTAACTATCTGATCAACCCGCTCTTGGTAATTGGAATATTTGGAATAATGATAGTGGTAAGTGGGTAATGCGCCAGATATACGCGCGTCAGATTCTGGCCAGAAAAAAGTAGCCGCTTTCATACCGTGATATTCTACAAGATTCCAAAATGGTGTTGCTTTTATCCATGTGCTGTCTGCGCCACCATCGCCAAGTTCATATCGTGCGAAGCTATCCTTGTTCGGCCGCGATTTGTCGTAAAACCGGTTGTTTACAATGCCATGATTTTTGGGAAGTAATCCGGTAACTAAAGATATGTGGTTGGGAAAGGTGTTGGAAGGGTATACAGGGGTCATCGACACAGCCCTTACCCCTTGCTTCGCAATGGCGTTTAAATGCTTAGCTTTGTGCAGCTCTATGTAGTCGTGACGAAAGCCGTCTAAAGATATCATCACTACGTATTGCTTATTTGTTTCAGCGTCCCCCTTTGAGTCGTGCGCCATTGGCGTTCCAGTTGGCAGAACCTGACCCGTAGCGAATACATTGAACGATATTAGCGTTGCTAGAGTGAGTGACGTTACAAAAAAACCAAGCGAGTATTTCACCATGCCTGAGAACCGTGTTGTCCAGTTTTCTAACCTCATACTGCCTTTCCCTTGCTTATTTGCTCATCTGATTAACAGTAAAGGCAGTGAAGCATGTTTTCATTGCCTTTTTGTGTATTTCCATCGCGAAACGTTATTGGCTACGCCAAACGTTCGTCGTAAACAGCTCAATGAAAACCATCAACGAGCACGTTTTGCGACGGACAATCGACGTATATTAAATAGCCGTCAAGGTATCCAGCGGCCAGCGCGGCTTAGCTTGAGAAGACAAAGCTAAGGTCTCTCCTACTTTCAAACGCTGCATACCGGCATAGGCAATCATCGCACCATTATCGGTACAATACGCCAAGCTTGGATAAAACACCTCTCCCTTAAGGTCTTGCATAAGGGCTTTCATCTCTGCGCGTAGCATTGTGTTAGCACTCACGCCCCCCGCTATAACTAAACGTTTCATACCTGTTTGCTTTAACGCACGTTTGCATTTAATGATAAGCGTATCGACAACCGCCTCTTGAAATGCATAGGCAATATTTGCTTTCGTTTGCTCTACCTGCTGTGCGGTCAAGTCAGTATTGTCTGTTAAGTCAGCATCGCGAATGGTGTTCGCTGCAAACGTTTTTAAACCACTAAAGCTGAAATCAAGGCCCGGTCTGTCTGTCATTGGACGTGGAAACTTGTAGTGACCTGCTTCGCCTTTTTCAGCTAACTTTGCCAACAAAGGTCCCCCAGGATAATCAAGCCCTAGCAACTTAGCCGTTTTATCAAACGCCTCGCCTGCGGCATCATCAATAGACTCACCAAGTACTTCGTATTGACCGATGCCTTCGACTTTAACCAGCATTGAGTGGCCGCCAGACACCAAAAGAGCAACGAATGGAAATGCCGGCGCGTGATCTTCAAGCATGGGCGCTAACAAATGCCCTTCCATGTGGTGAACGCCCACCGCAGGTACATTCCATGCGTAGGCCAGCGAACGGCCAACTGAAGATCCTACAAGCAGTGCCCCAACCAAGCCTGGTCCTTGAGTAAAAGCAACGCCGTCGATTTCTGATGGCTTTGTGTTGGCATCTTCCATAGCTTTTTCAATGAGAGGAATGATTTTTCTAACGTGGTCACGGGAGGCAAGTTCGGGGACCACACCGCCATAATCTGCATGGAGTTTAACTTGGCTATAAAGCTCATGTGACAACAAACCTTTTTCATCATCGTAAACCGCGATGCCTGTCTCGTCACAAGATGTTTCAATTCCTAAAATACGCATGGGGAGTAAGCCTTTTTACTACTAACGATAATGCTCTGCGTTTGGACGCGCTTACACGTTCACAACTTTAATGAACCGTACTTGTCGAATAATACCAAAAACAAAGTAAATAATACTGGCGATCTGTGGCGATCATCTTTATGATCCGGCCGCGATCATAATACTACCCTTATCAGAAACATCCGGTTTTACGTTTTTGACCGATTACCGTTCAAAAAAAGAAAAATCATGAAGGACATCGTCTGAAAAGGGCGCTTAATTGTGCCGAGTTAAGGAACACGGTGCTTAACGAGCGCAGAGTTTACCTTTAATCCTACATTCATGGAATGCCAGTTATCAGGTAAATGAACGGTAAATGCACAATATTGGCTATTTTTTAGCAATTCATCCTTTACTTTCTCTGTAGATATGATTAGAATTTCGCACCATTTTTAACCCGGGTGGCCTTTTTAGCGCACAATTTTACCCGGATTTACACAGTAAAAGTTTTGAGGTGAGTGTT
>Ga0105235_100265_pt1 | contig 20003 bp, 12 predicted proteins | sample Virmet3819_2500_FD_90059 | JGI IMG/M metagenome (GOLD analysis project Ga0105235, IMG submission 90059) | Marine viral communities from the Southern Atlantic ocean transect to study dissolved organic matter and carbon cycling - metaG 3819_2500 | ecosystem: Environmental > Aquatic > Marine >... | reverse complement strand
GTTTATGGAAGTGATACTTGCCATTACTGTTTGGATACAAAAACATTTTTAGATAAAAACAATATTAAGTATACGTACTATGATATTGATAAAAATGAAAAAGCATTAAATGAAATGCTTAATAAACTAAGAGCAAAAAAAATAAGTGTTTCAGATTTAAAGATACCGGTAATAGATAAAAACGGAAACATCTTTACAAATAACATTAAGTTTGAAGATTTTTTAAACAAGATAAAAGAATAAACGTAATGCTAAAAAAACCAAAATTAAGTTTCTGGCAAATACTAAATATGAATGTTGGGTTTTTCGGAATCCAATACAGTTTTGGTTTACAACAAAGCGCAGTTACACCTATTTACGATTTTCTAGGAGCAAGTCCTGATCAAATTCCAATACTACATTTAGCAGGACCGGTTACAGGTTTAATTGTACAACCATTAGTTGGTGCTTTAAGTGACAAGACTTGGCATCCTAAATTAGGTAGACGTAAGCCTTTCTTTTTAATAGGAGCAATATTATGTAGTATAGCTTTGTTAGCTTTTCCGTTTAGTAGTTCATTATGGATGGCTGCTGGTTTGTTATGGATTTTAGACGCAGGTAACAATACTGCTATGGAGCCTTACCGTGCTTTAATTGCAGATAAATTAAGCGAAGAGCAACAACCACTTGGTTTTCAAATGCAAAGCTTTTTTACAGGATTTGGACAGACATTAGCTAATTTATCTTTATTTATTTTTCCTCTAATTATAGTTGGTACCACAGGTTCATTACCTTCATGGGTATATGCATCTTTCTTTTTAGGATCTATATGTTCTATCGGATCTATTTTGTGGAGTATGAGTAAGACTAAAGAAGATCCACCAACAAAAGAAGAATTAGAGTTAATAAGAAGCAATGATAAAGGAATTTTTCACCCATTATTAGAGATAATAGAAGCTATCAAAGATATGCCAAAAGTAATGTGGCAATTAGCTTTAGTATATCTATTTCAGTGGTATGCATTATTTTGTTATTGGCAAAACTCTTCAAAAAGTGTAGCGCTTTCTGTGTGGAATGCTACACCAAGTTCTAATCCAGATGCATATGCAGAAGCAGTTGGTTGGACAGGATTAATTAACGGTTGGTATAATATTATCACATTTTTAGTTGCTTTTGGTTTAGTGTATCTAACAAAAAAAATAAAACCAAAACATGTACATGCTATCTGTTTACTTGTAGCAGCAGTTGGTTTTTTTGCATTTCCAATTATAGAGAATAAAAATTTATTGTTTGTAGCAATAACAGGATTTGGTATTGGCTGGGCAAGTATGATGGGTATTCCTTATTTAATTGTTGTATCAGACATACCAAAAGAAAGATACGGAGTTTATATGGGAATTATTAATATGATGATAGTTATACCAATGATTATTCAAACATTGTCGTTTGGATACATACTTAAACACTTTTTAGGTAATGATCCAAGAAACGCAATAACTTTTGCAGCAGTACTATTGGTTATCAGTGCTGCGCTAACATTAATTATTAAAACAAAAAATAAAGCTTAATATATGCACTACGAAAAGTCCATAGAGTTACTTTTAAAATGCAGTACAGAAAAAGGATTTGTTGCAAGCGCTCAAGATATTTCAAATTATAAACGTGTTTGGGCTAGAGATGGAGTAATATGTGGTTTATCTGCTTTAGCTTCTGGACATAGAGAGTTAATAAAAACATTTAAAAACACATTACTTACACTAGCTAAGCATCAACACGAAGTAGGTACAATACCATCTAATGTAGGTGTTTCAGAAAAAGATGAATCTGTAAGTTATGGTGGATTAGCAGGTCGTGTAGATGCTGCTACTTGGTTTGTAATTGGTGTTTGCCAATATGCTAACTATACTAATGATTTTGCTTTTTTTAATGATTTAAAACCAAAAATATACAAAGTATTACAGCTTTTAAATGCTTGGGAATTTAATAATAAACACCTAATGTATATTCCGTTATCGGGTAATTGGGCTGACGAATATATTACCGACGGATATGTCTTATACGACCAACTATTAAGGTATTGGGCAATACAATCTTTTAATTATTTAGAAAACGATCAAAGCTTAAGTAGTAAGCTTATTCAAATAAAAAATCAAATTAAAGCAAACTTTTTTCCTAATTCTAATAAAGAAAAATTTCATGATCGTGCCTATAATGCAATAAAGATAGATTCATTTTTACCGTGCTCATTCTCACCATCAGGATATAAAACTAACTACGACGCGTTTGCAAATGCATTGCTGTTAATTTTAGATTTTGGAGATAAAAAATTTAAAAACAAACTAATAGATTTCAGTTTAGAATTAGCAGAATCTACAAAATTAGGTTTGCTACCTGCTTTTTGGCCAGTTATAAAACCAAACGATCAACATTGGGATTTACTTAAAGATAACTGTAAATATGAATTTAGAAATTACCCATACGAGTTTCATAACGGTGGTAGTTGGGCAATGGTTAATGGTTTTTTTGGATTAGGACTACTTAAACAAGGAAAAAAAGAACAAGCAAAAAAAATACTTAAAAATATAGATAAAGTTAATCAAGTTGAAGATTATAAGTTTTACGAAAACTTTAATACTAAAACAACAGAACCTAACGGAGTGCCTTATTGCGCATGGAGCGCAGCAGCATCTGTATTACTTACTCAGTCTATAAAACAACAAATAAAATTTATTTAAATTGAAAACTATAGATATTTTATGCGTTGGTGAAGTATTGTTAGATTTTATTGGAGAAGAAGCTAATAAAACAGTACAAACAACAAGCGCATATAAAAGATACTTAGGAGGCTCTCCTACAAATGTTGCAGTAAATGCAGTAAAGCTAGGCTTAAAATCTGCATTAGTTGCTACTTGTGGTAATGATGGATTAGGACGTTTTGTAGAAGATAAATTAACCAAAAGCAATGTAGATGTAAGTGCACTAAATAAAACTGAAGAGTATCCAACATCTATCATTTTAGTGTCAAAATCTACAGAAACTCCAGATTTTTTACCATTTAGACAAGCAGATTTTCATATAAATGAAAGTCAAATTTCAGAACAATTAATAGAGTCTTCAAAAATTTACCATACAACTTGTTTTGCGTTAAGTAAAAACCCGGCAAGAACAACAATTCTAAATAAAGCAAAAAAAGCAAAAGAAAAAGGATTGTCACTTAGTATAGATATAAATTATTCAGAAAAAATTTGGCCAAACACAGAAGAGGCAATTTCTGTAATCAAAGAATATCTAAAACTAGATCCCTTAGTAAAATTAAGTTTAGATGATTGTAAGCGATTATTTAAAGACGATAAAAAAGACCAATTTATTTTTGATTATTTTCATTCTTTAGGTGCATCAGTAGTATGTTTAACAAAAGGCAGTAATGGAGTTGTAGTGTCTGATAAGTCCGGAGAGTTAGTGGAAAAAGCAAGCTTAAAGATAGACAATATTAAAGACGCAACAGGTGCTGGTGATGCGTTTTGGACAGGTTTTTTATATAGTCAACTAAACAAAAAAAACATAGAAGATAGTGTTGATTTTGCTCAAAAAATAGCAAAACAAAAATTACAACACGTTGGTGGGTTGCCTAATCAAGTTAAGTTTTAAAAAATTATTCATAATTTTATGAAAAGCTACCTATTAAAGGTGGCTTTTTTTATACACTAATTTTAAGCAAACAATTATATAGCTTACATTTGTAATTCAATTTAAACTTAAAAAAATTCCGCGAAAGCGAAAAAACAATATATCCTTATGAGTAAACAAAGTAGACGTCGCGAAGCTTTAGTATATCACGCAAAGCCAACTCCAGGAAAAATAAAAGTAGTACCAACAAAAAGATATGCCACACAAAGAGACTTGTCTTTAGCATATTCACCTGGTGTAGCCGAGCCTTGTTTAGAAATAGAAAAAGACAAAAACAACGCCTACAAATACACGTCTAAAGGAAATTTAGTTGCTGTTATTTCTAACGGAACAGCAGTTTTAGGGTTAGGAGATATTGGTCCTGAAGCTTCAAAACCAGTAATGGAAGGTAAAGGTTTACTATTTAAAATCTTTGCAGATATTGATGTGTTTGATATTGAGGTAGATACCAAAAATGTAGAAGAATTTATCCAAACAGTAAAGAATATTGCACCAACTTTTGGAGGCATTAACCTTGAAGATATTAAAGCTCCAGAAGCTTTTGAAATAGAACGTAGATTAAAAGAAGAGCTGGATATACCTGTAATGCATGACGACCAGCATGGTACTGCAATTATTTCTGCTGCAGCATTATTAAACGCTTTAGAATTAGCAGAAAAAAAGATAGATGAAGTAAAAATTGTAGTAAGTGGTGCTGGTGCTGCTGCTATCTCATGCACAAGATTATATCAAGCTTTTGGTGCTAAACGCGAAAATATTGTCATGCTAGACAGTAAAGGTGTAATTAGAAGCGATAGAGATAATTTAACTGCTCAAAAAGCAGAGTTTGCTACTGATAGAAAAATAGATACATTAGAAGAAGCAATGCAAGATGCCGATGTATTTATCGGTTTATCAACGTCAGATATTGTAAGTCAAGATATGTTACGTGCCATGTCTGCAAACCCAATTGTGTTTGCTATGGCAAATCCAGACCCAGAAATTGCTTATGATTTAGCAATTGCGACTAGAGAAGATATTATTATGGCAACTGGACGTAGCGATCATCCTAACCAAGTAAACAACGTGTTAGGATTTCCTTTTATTTTTAGAGGCGCTTTAGATGTTCGTGCTACAAAAATTAACGAAGCTATGAAAATGGCTGCAGTTAAAGCTTTAGCCGATTTAGCTAAAGAACCAGTACCAGAGCAAGTAAACATAGCTTATGGCGAAACACGTCTAGCATTTGGAAAAGATTATATCATTCCAAAACCATTTGACCCAAGATTAATTTCTGAAGTGCCACCAGCAGTAGCAAAAGCAGCTATGGAAAGTGGTGTTGCTGAAGAGCCAATTGAAGATTGGGAAAAATATAAAGAAGAATTAATGCAACGTCTTGGATCTGATAACAAGTTAATGCGCTTGTTATTTAATCGCGCTAAAATGAATCCAAAACGTGTTGTTTTTGCTGAAGCAGACCAACTAGATGTCTTAAAAGCAGCTCAGGTTGTTTATGAAGAAGGTATTGCGCATCCAATTTTATTAGGTCGTCAAGAAGAAATAGAGCGTCTTAAAGAAGAAATAGAGTTTGATGCCGAAGTGCCAATTATAGATCCTAAATCTGATGAGCAATTAGAGCAAAAAAATAAGTACGCAGAAGTCTATTGGAAACAACGCCAAAGACGTGGCGTAACTCTTTTTAATGCACAAAAGATTATGCGAGAGCGTAATTATTTTGCAGCAATGATGGTTAACGAAGGAGATGCAGATGCTGTAATTACAGGATATTCTCGTAGTTACCCTTCTGTTGTAAAACCAATGTTAGAACTATTTGGTTTAGCACCTGGTTCTTCAAGAATAGCTACAACAAACTTAATGATGACACAGCGTGGACCGTTATTTTTAAGTGATACGGCTATAAACGTAGATCCTTCTGCTAAAGATTTAGCAAGAATAGCTCAAATGACAGCTAAAACTATGAAAATGTTTGGTCTAGAGCCTGTAATGGCAATGACTTCATATTCTAATTTTGGCTCTTCGACAAATCCAAGAGCTTCAAAAGTTAGAGAAGCAGTTGGGTATTTACACAGAGCATATCCAGATTTAATAGTTGATGGAGAGCTGCAAACAGATTTTGCGCTTAATAGTCAAATGCTTCAAGATATATTTCCGTTTTCAAAATTAGCAGGAAAAAAGGTCAATGCATTAGTATTTCCAAATTTAGATGCGGCTAATATTACTTATAAACTTTTAAAAGAATTAAATAAAGCAGACTCTATTGGACCAATAATGATGGGGATGAAAAAACCTGTTCATATCCTTCAATTAGACGCTAGTGTAGACGAAATAGTCAGCATGGCTGCTATTGCCGTAATAGATGCACAACAAAAGGAAAAACTAGAAGAAAGCCTAAGGAAGAAGAAGTAATTTTTAGTACAAATAATTTTATTACATTTGAGGGTTTAATAGGAGCTATTTTATGATTACTCACATACAAGGGAAGTTAGTAGAAAAAAATCCGACAGATGTTGTAATAGACTGCAATGGTGTAGGTTATTTGCTAAATATCTCACTTCATACGTATTCTCAAATACCTGATCAAGAAGCATTAAAACTGTATACACATCTTCAAGTAAGAGAAGATGCGCATACGCTTTTTGGCTTTGCATCTTTAGCAGAAAGAGAAGTGTTTAGACTATTAATTTCGGTAAGTGGTATTGGTGCAAATACTGCAAGAACAATGTTGTCTTCATTAACTCCTAAACAAATTAGAGAAGGTATTGCTACAGAAGATGTGGCTTTAATTCAATCTATAAAAGGAATTGGAGCAAAAACAGCACAAAGAGTAATCATAGATTTAAAGGATAAAATTCTAAAAATCTATGATATAGACGAAGTTTCTGTTAAAGAAAGCAATACTAATAAAGATGAAGCGTTATCTGCATTAGAAGTTTTAGGTTTTGCTAAAAAGCAAGCCGAAAAAGTTATAGATAAAATAGTGGCTCAACAACCAGATGCCAACGTAGAAACTATAATAAAACTAGCACTAAAAAATTTATAATTTATTTTGAATACAACTCAACATAGTTTTTATAAATCCACTCTAACTAACCTATTTACAACTTTTTTATTACTATTTAGTGTTGTTATTGTAGCTCAAGAAACTCCAGAAACAGAAACCGATAGTACCAAAACAGGTTATAATTTAGGGCAAATACAAATGCCTAATCCTAGCAGTATTGTTTCAAAATATACTTACGATGCAGCAACAGATAGATATATTTATACCGAATCTGTAGGCGAATTTAATATTAACTATCCAGTAATTTTAACACCACAAGAGTATCAAGCTTTAGTAGATAAAGAAAACATGCAATCTTATTATAAAGAAAAGATTGATGCTTATGATGGAAAGAAAGAAAACTCAGAAGAAGCTCAAAAAAACCTATTGCCAGAGTTTTATGTAAATTCAGGTTTTTTTGAAAGCATTTTTGGAGGAAATACTATTGAGTTTATCCCTCAAGGATCTGTAGAAATGGATTTAGGTATCCTTTTTACAAAGCAAGATAACCCTTCATTTTCACCAAGAAACAGACGTAACTTTACTTTTGACTTTGATCAACGTATTAGCTTAAGTATGTTGGGTAAAGTAGGAACACGTTTACAAGTAAATGCAAATTACGATACACAGTCTACGTTTGATTTTCAAAACGTAATAAAATTAGAATATACACCAACAGAAGACGATATCATTCAAAAAATTGAAGTTGGTAACGTTAATATGCCTCTAAACAACTCATTAATTTCAGGAGCTCAAAGTTTATTTGGTGTTAAAACGCAACTTAAATTTGGTAAAACAACGATTACAGGTGTGTTTTCAGATCAAAGATCAGACACAAGATCTGTAGTTGCTCAAGGTGGCGGAACTTTAGATGAATTTGACTTTTTTATTAGAGATTATGATGAAAACCGTCACTTCTTCTTAGCACAATATTTCCGTAACAACTATGATAAAGCATTAGAAAACTACCCGTTTATTAATAACAATATTCAGATTACAAGAATAGAAGTATGGGTAACAAACAGAAGTAATCAAACGCAAAATGTACGTAACGTTGTAGCGTTTCAAGATTTAGGAGAAACAGGTGTTATAGGTAATGCTGGTGTAAATGTTTATCAAGGTCCAAACGCATTTCCGGATAACGGAAACAATGGTTTAGATCCAACAATTATTGGGCAACCAATGTCTCAATTAACAGATGCAGTAAGAGATATTGCTACCGTACAAAACGGAATTTTAATACCTGGTTTTAACGAAGGTTTCGACTTTGCAAAACAAGAAAATACCAGAAAGTTAATAGAAGGACAAGAATATAAAGTAAACACACAATTAGGATATATTTCATTAAATCAAAGACTTAATAACGATGAAGTTTTAGCAGTAGCTTATCAATATACTGTTGGTGGGCAAGTATTTCAAGTAGGAGAATTTGCTAACGATGGTCTTGATGCAACAGATGTTAATACCAACTCTCAAGGTCAAGTAACTAATGTAACTAACAACGCATTAGTTTTAAAACTTTTAAAAAGTAGTATTACTAGTGTACAGCAGCCAATTTGGGATCTAATGATGAAAAACATTTACGATACCGGAGCTTATCAATTAAGTCAAGAAGATTTTAAGCTTAATATCTTTTATAACGAAGCTGCACCACTTAACTATATCACACCAGTAGAAGGTACATCTTTTCCTACTGTAGATTTAGATAATAATCCAACAACAGATGATGAGGTTATACAAGAAACTACGCTGCTAAGATTATTCAATTTTGATAAATTAAATTTTAATAATGATCCTCAAATAGGAGGAGACGGATTTTTTGATTTTGTATCAGGAATAACTGTAATACCAGAAAATGGTAAAATAGTTTTTACTAAAGTAGAACCGTTTGGACGTTATTTATTCGACTTATTAGATGATGATGGTAACCCAGGTGATAATGCTGCAGATTATGAAGCAGATACTTACACTAACCCAAACCAAGAAAAATACGTTTATGACTTGTTATATAAAGCAACAAAAACAGCTGCTTTAGACGAGTCCGAAAAAAATAAATTCCAAATAAAAGGACGTTACAAATCGTCTGGTGGTGATGGTATCCCGATTGGAGGATTTAATGTGCCAAGAGGATCAGTACGTGTACAAGCAGGAGGAAGAGTGTTAGTAGAAGGTGTAGATTATACAGTAAATTATCAGTTAGGTAGAGTATACATTATTGATGATGCTTTAAAAGCTTCAAACACACCAATACAAGTTTCTACAGAAAATAATTCAATCTTTGGGCAACAAACTAAACGTTTTACAGGAATAAATGTAGAACATCGTTTTAACGAAAACTTTGTGGTTGGCGCTACGTATTTAAACCTTAACGAAAGACCTATTACGCAAAAAGCAAACTATGCTACAGAGCCTATAAACAATACAATTTTAGGGTTTAATGGTAATTATTCTACAGAAGTTCCATTCTTTACAAGACTTGTTAATAAGTTACCAAATATAGATACAGATGCACCATCAAATTTTTCTGTTCGTGGTGACTTTGCATACTTACTACCAGGTGCACCAAAAGGAACTAATTTTAATGGAGAAGCTACTGCATATATAGATGATTTTGAAGGTACTCAAAACGGAATTGATCTAAAATCACCTCAAGCTTGGACACTATCTTCTAGACCTTTAAATTTAAATAACACGACAGCTTTTGATGCTGTAGGTATAGAAAATGGTTATGGTAGAGCAATGTTAAATTGGTATTCTATAGACCCAATTTTCTACGGAAGTCAAAGACCATCAGGTATCTCAGATGATGATATGTCAAGCCTTTATACAAGCCGAGTATTTGTAAACGAACTTTTTCCACAGCAAGATATAGCTCAAGGTCAAACTACAGTTATTAATACTTTAGACTTAGTTTATTATCCAGATGAACGTGGTCCGTACAATTTTCAACCAGGTTCTGAGAGTGGAAATACAGTAAATCCTGAAGAGAGTTGGGCAGGAATAACGAGACAAATAACATCTACAGATTTTGAGCAATCTAATGTTGAGTATATCGAGTTTTGGCTTCAAGATCCATTCCAAGAAAATCCATCTAATCCAGGAGGTAAATTATTTATAAATCTTGGAAGTATTTCAGAAGATATCTTAAAAGATGGTCGTAAACAATATGAAAACGGTTTGCCACAAGACGGTAATATTAGTTTGTTGCCTCAAACAGCTTATCAGTCTGTAGTGCCACAAAACCAAGCGTTAATTTATGCATTTGATACCACAGGAGAAGAAAGAACTAATCAAGACGTTGGATTTGATGGTTATAATGATGCAGAAGAAGCAGCTAATTTTCCTGCAGGATTTTCTGGTATAGCAGATCCAGCAAAAGATAACTACAACTATTATTTAAATGCTGAAGGAGATTTGTTTGAGCGTTACAAACAATATAACGGTGTAGATGGTAACTCTCCAGATTTCTTTAGTGATACTAACAGAGGATCAACAACACAACCAGATGTAGAAGATGTTAACCGTGATAATACTATGAATACTATTGATAGCTATTATCAATATGAAATAGAAATAACGCCAGCTACATTAAACTTAGATAACGAGTTTATTGTTGATACTAAAAATGTTAACGGAAACAGTAATCCAAGAGTTTTACCAAACGGAGATACCGCTTATCCAAAATGGTATCAATTTAGAATACCAGTAAGTTCTGGTGAAGCTGTAAATGGTATTACAGACTTAAGATCTATAAGGTTTACAAGACTATTCTTAAATGGCTTTGAGCAACCTACAGTATTTAGATTTGGTACCTTAGATCTAGTAAGAAGTGATTGGAGAAGATTTAGATTAGCATTAGATGGCGGTCCAACAGATCCAACATTTGAAGATACAGATTTTAGCGTAGGTGCAGTAAGTACACAAGAAAACGAAGGTAGTTATGTGTCGCCTCCAAGCGTAGTTCCAGAACAATTAAATAATAACAATACTATTGTTAGGCAAAATGAGCAGTCTTTAGTCGTTAAAGTATGTGATTTAAAAGCTAAAGATGCTAGAGCTGTATTTAAGAATATTGCAATAGATATGCGTCAATATAAAAAGTTGCGTATGTTTATGCATGCACGTCAAGGCGAAACACCAGGCTTAGGTGATAATGAAATGGTAGGGTTTATAAGAATGGGTAACGATTTAACCCAAAACTACTATCAAATAGAAATTCCATTACAAGTTTATAATGGAGGCGGTACAGCAGAAGATTTTTGGCCAGAAGTAAATGAAATAAACTTAAAACTTGAAGTTTTACAACGCTTAAAAGCTTTAGCAATTAGTAACCAAACATTAACAAGTGGTCAGGCTAATTTTTATGATGTTGTAGGAGATGATTTAATAGAGGTTCCTTTTTCTGAACAATTTGAAGGTTATGTATCTGGTCAACATCGTGTGGCAATAAAAGGTAATCCTAATTTTGGAGATATTAGAACCTTAATGGTTGGTGTAAAAAACGCAACTAATAGTAACTTATGTGGTGACGTTTGGTTTAATGAGCTAAGACTTTCAGACATGAATAATGAAGGTGGTTGGGCTGCAGTAATGAGTGTAGATACTAATTTAGCAGACTTTGCAACAGTAAGTGCTACAGGTAGAATGAGCACTTCTGGTTTTGGAGACATCAACCAAGGACCTAGCGAGCGTAGCTTAGAAGATGTAAAACAATATGATGTTGTAACCAATGTTAATATTGGTCAATTATTACCAGAAAAATGGGGATTACAAATACCATTTAATTATGGTCAAGGAGTAGAAGTGGTAACACCAAAGTTTGATCAACAATACGAAGATTTAGAGCTTCAAACACGAATGGATGAGGCTGCAGACGATGCTGAACGTGATCAAATTTTAGAACAATCTGAAGAATATACTAAAAGAAAAAGCATCAATTTTATTGGAGTTAAAAAGAATAGAACAGGAGAAGCAAAACCGCATTTTTATGATGTAGAAAATTTAACACTTAACTACTCTTACAACAAAACAGAACATAGAGATTTTGAAATTAAAAACTCTGTAGACAAACAAGTAAGAGCAGGCGTTAATTATGCTTATAATTTTGAACCAAAAGTAATTGAGCCATTTAAGAAAAATGATTCTTTATTTACTGGAGAATATTGGAAGCTATTAAAAGATTTAAACTTTAATGTGTTACCTGCTAGTTTTACTGTAAACACAGATTTAAACCGTCAGTATAATAGACAAAAGTTTAGAGACATAGATTTAGGAGGTAATAATATTGGATTAGAAGAACTATATAGAAGAAACTATACTTTCGACTATCAATACAATATCAACTGGAATCTTACAAAATCACTTCAACTTAACTTATCTGCTTCAAATAACAATATTGTTCGTAATTATTTTAAAGACAATATTATTAACGGAGAACCAGATCCTATGCTAGATGTTTGGGACGGTTTCTTTGATTTTGGAGATCCAAACCGTCAACAACAACAAGTTGGTATTAATTATGAAATTCCTTTTGCTAAAATCCCAACCTTAAACTTTATAAAAGCAACGTATAGTTACTCTGGGTTATACCAGTGGCAAAAAGGATCTGATTTATTTGGTAATCTAACAGCAGATGATGGTAACACCTACGATTTAGGTAACTCAATTTCTAATGGTAATTCACACAATATTAATTCAACTTTAGACATGAATAAGTTGTATAAATATTTGGGTATAGCAAAAAAGAGAAGTCCAAGACGTAGTAATAGAGTTAGTAGGTCACGTGGTGCACAACCACCAGCAGTTGCCAATAAAGATGAAAAAGCAAAACAAAAGAAAAAAGGAGATGGTTTTGGAGCCAAACTAGGTAACTTTGGTATAGGAATATTAACATCGATTAAACGTATACAAGCTGTTTATAGCGAAACTAATGGTACATACTTACCAGGATACTTACAAACACCAGGTTTTTTAGGTACATCAAAGCCAACATTAGGTTATACATTAGGTAGTCAAAGAGATGTGCGTGATCTTGCAGCAAGAAATGGATGGTTAACCATCTTCCCAGATTTTAACCAACAGTATACGACTAACCAAACTAAACAGTTAGATTTATCTGCAAACTTAGAGCCGGTTAAAGATTTAAAAATCGATTTAATTGGATTTAGGACTTATGCTGAAAATTATACAGAAAACTATCGTATAGAAAATGACGAGTATGTTTCCTTAACACCAAATACTTACGGTAACTTTAGCATATCAACATTTACATTACCAACAGCATTTAGTAAAAGTGATGAGAATGGATCTCAAGCATTTGATGATTTTAGAGCAAATAGAATTGAAGTTGCAAAACGTTTAGCCACACAAAGAGGAATTGATGTGACAGATCCTGCAAATTTAGATGCAGAAGGTTATCCAAAAGGGTTTGGTAAAACAAGTCAACAAGTATTATTGCCATCATTTGTTAGTGCATATACAGGAAGAGGAGCTAACAAAACACCATTAGATGCATTAAGAGATATACCAATTCCAAACTGGGATTTAAAGTACACAGGTTTTATGAAGTTTAATTGGTTTAAAAAACGATTTAAACGTTTTTCTTTAACACATGGTTATCGCTCAACATATACCATTCAACAGTTTAGAACAAACTTAGATTATACACCAATAGATTTTACAGTAGATTACGATTCTCAACCAAATGAAGCTTTGGATCAAGCAGGAAACTATAAAGCAAAAAGTTTATTAAGCGGTGTAACTTTAACAGAAATGTTCAGCCCATTATTCCGTTTTGACATGGAGATGAAAAACTCAGTAAGAGTCCTTTTAGAAATGAAAAAAGACCGTATGCTATCATTAAGTTTTGATAATAATCTAATGACCGAAATTGCAGGAAACGAGTATACAGTAGGATTAGGTTACCGCCTTAAAGATGTACGCATAAAATCAAAATTAGCAGGACCAAGACGATCAATAGTATCAGATTTAATTATGTCTGCAGACTTGTCTGTAAGAGATAACAAAACAATAATTAGATACTTAGATGTAGATAATAACCAAATAACAAACGGTCAAACCATTTGGGGATTAAAATACAATGCAGAATATGCTTTTAGTAGAAACCTAACAGGTATTTTTTACTTCGATTATACTTTCTCAGAATATGCAATTTCAACAGCATTTCCTCAAACAACAATTAGATCAGGTTTGACACTTAGATATAATTTCGGAAATTAGTAATTCTTTATTTGAAATTATTACTCATTTAAATACATTTGTAGCAACTTAAAAAATAAAAGATGAATATTCCAGCAGATTTAAAATATACTAAAGACCATGAATGGGTTAAAATTGAAGGCGACCAAATAACAGTTGGTATTACAGATTTTGCTCAAAGTGAGTTAGGAGATATAGTTTACGTTGAGGTTGAAACTTTAGACGAAACTTTAGATGCAGAAGAAGTTTTTGGAACAGTAGAAGCAGTAAAAACAGTATCAGACTTATTCTTACCTGTAGCAGGAGAGATTGTTGCTTTTAATGATTCTTTAGAAGACGAACCAGAAAAAGTAAACACAGATCCTTACGGAGAAGGTTGGATGATTAAAGTAAAAGTATCTGATGTAACATCATTAGACAGCTTACTTTCTGCAGAAGATTATAAAGCCATAATTGGTGCGTAAATTATTAGTATTACTTAGCATAGGTTACTCAATTGTGCTTACAATATTAAGTTTATTGCCACAAGTAGGACCAAGTAATATGCCAAGTAATAGTGATAAGGTATTTCATGCAGTTGCTTATATGTTTTTTACCATGATTTGGTATCTAACACTAAAACAAAGTTACTTTTTAAAAAAAGCTTTAAGTAAAGCAGTTGGATTAGCCATAGTTTTTGGCATAATTATTGAAATATTACAGCACACATTAACACAGCACAGAGAAGCAGATATTAAAGATGTAGTAGCCAATATAATAGGAGCTCTTTTAGCTGTATTGATTATTAAATTAGCGTTAAAAATGAAAGTTAAAAACAACTAATACTTTGTTTTTTTAGTAAATAAATAGTTATTTTAGCATTCAGTAAAAATCACAAACATGGAACCAAAGAAAAATCCAGAAGCAAATGTAGGTCGTAACAGTAGTCTATATCTAGCAGTAGGTTTAGCACTTATGATGTTTATATCATATACAGCGATCAATCATAAAACATATGACAAAGAAGCAATTGACATTGGTCAATTAGATCTTGGTGATGAAATAGAAGAAGAAATTCCAATTACTGAAATACAAAATACACCACCGCCACCGCCACCGCCACCAGCAGCTCCAGAAGTTATCGAGGTTGTGGAAGATGAAGAAGAAGTGGAAGAAACAGTAATCGAGTCTACAGAAACAACTCAAGAAGAAGTAATCGTAGAGGTTGAAGAAGTAGAGGTAGAAGAGGTAGAAGAAGTTATTGAAGACGTACCATTCTCAATTATCGAAAATGTGCCAATCTTTCCTGGATGCGAAAGTGGTAACAACGATGCTAAGAAAAAATGTATGTCTGATAAAATCAATAAATTTGTACAACGTAACTTTAATACAGATTTAGCTCAAGATTTAGGTTTAGATTCTGGTATTAAAAGGATTTTTGTATCATTTAAAGTAGATACACAAGGTAACATTGTAGGAATTAGATCAAGAGCACCTCACCCAAGATTAGAACAAGAGGCAGCAAGAGTAATTCAAAAATTACCTAAAATGAAGCCAGGTAAGCAAAGAGGTAAGCCAGTAAACGTACCTTACTCTTTACCAATTACATTTAGAGTAGAATAGTTAAATAACTATCATATATTAAAAATCCCGTTACAATTGTAACGGGATTTTTGTTTTTGGTATGTTTATTGTGACATTTTCATAATATTAACATTTAAACTTTATTAATTATGAAAAATCTTAAAAAAGAGCACAATCTCACTCGCCAAAATGAGAATAAAGTGCAGCATTCACAAAAACATGATGCAAATTTACAAAAAAACTCCACGTTGTATTTTCAAGTAGGACTAATACTGTGCTTATTGGCTGTTTATGGTGCTTTAGAGATGCGTTTTGAATCTACTAACTTAGCTGTAATCGAAGATTCAGTAGAGCCTGTATTTGAAGAGTATACTTTAGATCAAAAGCAGTACAAAATTATAAAAGATGCTGTTAAGGTTGAATATCCTGTAAAAAGGCAACCTAAACATGTTTTAGAACCTGAAATTATTGAAAATGACGAACCTGATGCAGAAGAAACTACAGATTTAATAACCGAAATGACTAAACCAAAAACAGAAATTGATGTTACTAAAGTTGATCTTAAAGACATTACGGTTGAAGTACCAGAAGATCCTATAGCAGATGTCCCTTTTGTAAGGATAGAACAAGTCCCTGTATATCCAGGATGCGAAGGAGAAACTACTAACGATGGTCGTAAAAAATGCTTCTCAGAAAAGCTATCAGAATTAGTAAGAAAAAAATTTGACACAGATTTAGGAAATCAACTAGGTTTAAAGGAAGGTGTTCAAAAAATCTATGTTAATTTTAGAATAACTAAAACAGGTAACGTAGAAGTGTTAAGGACAAGAGCGCCTCATCAAGTATTAGAAAAAGAAGCTAATAGAGTAGTAAATACAATTCCTAAGGTACAACCAGGAAAACAAGGTGGGCAAGAAGTTTCGGTGTTATACACATTACCAATCATGTTTCAGGTAAGGTAATAAAAAAATACTATCACTTTTTTAAAGTCGTTATTGTAATATATAGCGACTTTTTTTGTTCAAAGCTGTTATAAAAAAAGCATTATCTTTCAGCAAAATTTAAACCCAAAATAAATGAAGTCATTCATTTTAACCCTATTTACTCTATTAACGTGTCTATCCTACGGACAAAATAATACTTTTAGAAGTAAACCACCGGTTTTCGAAAATTGTAAAAACCAAGAAGATAGTACTCAACTTAATTGCTTTAATCAAGAGGTTTTTAATTTTATATTTAAAAATTTTCAAACACCAAAAGAAATTGATTCTAACTATAAAGGCGAAATAGTTGTGGTTTTTGAAGTAACAGAAAAAGGAGTGTTTAAAACCATTTTTATTGAAGCAAAGCACAAATCGTTAAAGGAAGAAACACAACGTATATTTGATCTATTTCCTCAAATAGAACCAGCAACTTACAACGGTAATCCAACGTTTAGACAATATTCTATGTCTATTTATTTACCATTAAATGAAGCTAATAAACCTAAAGAAGTTGAAGCTTTTGTTCTTGATCATAATAATCAATCTAAAACCAATCAGGTTGTACAGTTAACAGATTTAGAAAAGAAGGCTAAAGCCGAATTTAATAGCGTACAAAAAGCAGTAACAAAATATCAAAATAAAGAATATAAGAGTCAAATAAATATCCCTTTTAGTCATGAAAACTATTTTCGTTTTGACCGTTCGATGAATTTAGTAGGTACCAATAGTCACACAGCATCAAAACCATTTATGTATGAAGATGTTAAAAATTATTATGATTTTGAAGCAGAAAATGAAGCATTAAAACAAGATAGACAGACTTGGGCTGGACAAAAATTATGGAATGAGCATTTAGTGCAATTACAAGGTAAAGAGTATTGGTTTACTGTAGATCCTGTTTTTGATTTACAATTAGGTAAAGATACTGATGCAGATTTTGATTACACGTATAACAATACTCGTGGTGTTTATATTCAAGGTGGATTAGGTAATAAATTTAGCTTTTCTGCAACAGTTTACGAAAATCAAGGTCGGTTTGCACAATACGTTAATCAATATGCAGAAAGTTTAAAGGCGTTTGGTCCTGATCCTGCCATAATACCTGGTCGTGGTATTGCAAAACGATTTAAAGATGATGCTTATGATTATCCTGTGGCAGAAGGATATTTGTCATATTCACCTGCAAAATTTATTAATGTTCAGTTTGGACATGGCAAACAATTTATTGGCGACGGTTACCGCAGTTTACTACAAAGTGATGTAGCAAGTCCTTATCCTTTTTTAAAGTTGAATACTAAATTTTGGAAAATTAAGTACACCAACACTTGGACCTGGTTAAAAGATGTAAGACCTGAAGCGGTAGTAGATGATGCATTTAGAACAAAATATATAGCAAATCATTACTTAAGCTGGAATATCTCAAAAAAATTAAATATAGGATTATTTGAATCTGTTATCTGGGAAAATACTAACGATAGAGGCTTTGATGTTAACTATTTAAACCCAGTAATTTTCTTTAGAGCGATAGAATTTGAAACTGGTCAAGGTGCAGGTAATGCTATTTTAGGAGCTTCAGGGAAATATAAATTTAATGACAATGTAAATGTTTATGGACAATTTATTTTAGACGAATTTTCTTTAAATGATGTGAAAGCAGGAGAAAAAAGCTGGAAAAATAAGTTTGGGTTTCAATTAGGCGCTAAATATTATAACGCTTTTAAAGTAAAAAACTTAATGCTTCAAGCAGAATATAACCAAGTAAGACCGTATACATATTCTCATAATACAATTGTGCTAAATTACGCACATAACAATCAACCTATGGCTCATCTTTGGGGCGCAAATTTTAGAGAGTTAGTTTTGATTGGGCGTTATCAAAAACAACGTTGGTTTGGAGAAGTTAAGGTTATTACTGGTGTTAGAGGTTTTGATTACAATAACGAAACAGATAACTTTAGCTATGGAGGCGATATTTATAGAGATTATAATGACAGACCATTTGATACAGGTGTAGAAATAGGTCAAGGTATAAAAACAACATCAATAAACGCAAGTGCTCAATTAGGATACTTAGTTAATCCAGCTTCTAATTTAAAAGCATTTGTTAATGTAAACTACAGAAATTTTAATCCAGAAGCCGAAACATTAAGCGTCTATAATAATAGTACCGTTTGGTTTAATTTTGGTTTAAGAACAGACTTATTTAATTGGTATTTTGATTACTAAAAACAATTAAAACCATCATATTAAAGCCTCAAGTTAAAAACCTTGAGGTTTTTTTATGCTAAATAATCAATTAGCAGTATCTTTGCGCAAGCAAAAAAGTAAGCTAAAATTTTGAGTACAACAACTACGGTCGTAAAACATACAGCAATTTCAGATTTTAAAGAAATTACAAAAATGCGTTTGTCTCTAAGCGTAGTTTTTTCATCTATTGCAGGTTATTTACTTGGTGCAGATACAATAAGTGTAAAAGTCTTAATTTTATTAGCTCTTGGCGGTTATTTTATGGTTGGAGCAAGTAATGCTTTTAATCAAATTATAGAAAAAGATTTAGATGCTTTAATGCAGCGTACAAAAAATAGACCAGTTGCTTCAGGAAGAATGACTGTAAATACAGCATTTATAATTGCTTGTGTTTTTACTATTTTAGGTATAGTTATTCTTTATACTATTAATCAGCAAACAGCAATGTTTGGTGCTATTTCAATATTTCTTTACACTAGTGTTTACACGCCTTTAAAAACAAAAACACCTTTATCGGTATTTGTAGGAGCCATTCCAGGAGCTATCCCATTTATGTTAGGTTGGGTAGCGGCAACAGATCATTTTGGTATAGAACCAGGAACTTTGTTCGCACTTCAATTTTTTTGGCAATTCCCTCATTTTTGGGCTATAGGCTGGTTTTTATTTGAAGACTATAAGCGTGGTGGTTTTTTTATGTTACCTACAGGAAAACAAGATAAAGGAACAGCAATTCAAGTTATATTATACACTATTTGGACTATTTTAGTCTCAATAATTCCAGTTTTTGGTTTTACAGGAAAATTAGAATTATCGATAGTAGCAGCAATTATTGTTTTTGCATTAGGTTTAGTAATGTTATACTACGCTATACTTCTTTATAAGAAAATGACCGAAAAAGCGGCAAAACAATTAATGTTATCTAGTGTACTTTATATAACAATTATTCAAGTTATTTACGTCGTAGACAAATTTTTAAGATAAACAATGGATTTAACCGAAGGAACAATTCAAGAAAAGCACAGAAGATCAAGAAAAATGATGCTATACTTTGGTATAGGAGCATTAATTATGTCTTTTGCAGGTTGGACTAGTGCATTTATAGTAAGTAGTTCTAGACCAGATTGGTTATCAGATTTTGTAATGCCTCAGCCTTTTTGGACTAGCATTATAATTATGATAATTAGTAGTATAACTTTTATAATAGCTAGAAAAGCTTTAGAAAAAAATAATAAATCATTAACAACTGTAATGCTTGTAGTTACATTTGTTTTAGGACTATTATTTGT
>Ga0105235_100259_pt1 | contig 20217 bp, 19 predicted proteins | sample Virmet3819_2500_FD_90059 | JGI IMG/M metagenome (GOLD analysis project Ga0105235, IMG submission 90059) | Marine viral communities from the Southern Atlantic ocean transect to study dissolved organic matter and carbon cycling - metaG 3819_2500 | ecosystem: Environmental > Aquatic > Marine >... | reverse complement strand
ATTTGGATTACAGCGCCTTCTTTTTCTTTTACAAAATTGAAACTTTTTTTACTAGTTTCTTTCCTAACTGTCTTATTTTCAATAAATAAGTCTAATTTGTTTTTAAGTGAAGAATAATCATTTACAGAAAATACATTGCCATTATCAATCATTGCTTGCGCTTCAGGAAATTTTTTGTAGTTAGCACCAATTATAATAGGTAATCCAAAAACAGCTGGTTCTAGTATATTATGCAAACCTGTTTTTCCCATTGCGCCACCAACATAAGCTATATCTGCATAGCTGTATATTTTACTTAAAATGCCGATAGTGTCAATAATGAAGACGCTTGAATTACCAAGATCTGTATTTTCTTTATTTGAAAATAAAGCAGTCTCTTTTTTTATGGACTGTTTTAAGCCTTCAATCTGCTTAGCTTTTATATTATGAGGAGCGATAATAAATTTCACATCATGTTTACATTGATTAATATACGGTACTAATATAGCTTCGTCTTCTGGCCAAGAGCTACCAATAACAACACATAATTTGTTTTGTTTAAAAGTTTCAATAAAATCTAATGTGTTATCAATTTGTAACTGATTTAAAACGCGATCATATCTTGTGTCGCCAGAAACAGTAGCATTTTTATAGCCTATGCTTTCAAGTAGATTTTTAGACTCTTCATTTTGAGTAAAAATATGGTCAAATGCAAAAAGTGCTTGTTTAGTTTGTATTCCATACCATTTAAAAAAGGATTGGTCTTTTCTAAATACAGCAGATATTAATATGGCGCGCAAATCATTCCTTTTAATTTCATTTAAATAATTTGGCCAAATTTCGTACTTCACAAAAACAGTTAACTCAGGATTTACAAGATTAATAAATCGTTTAGCATTAGATTTAGTGTCTAATGGTAAATACACAACAACATCTGCAAATGGTGCATTTTTTCTAATCTCATAACCAGATGGAGAGAAAAATGTTAAAACAATTTTGTGTTTAGGATAATCTTTTCTTAGTATGTCAAAAATAGGCAAACCTTGTTCATATTCACCTAAAGATGCACAATGAAACCAAAGCGTTTTATCACTTTTTTTAATTTCATTTTTAAGAATATTAAACGTATTAGCACGACCTTTTACGCCTAATTTTATTTTTTGGTTAAAAAGCGCAATTACTTTTAACACCAGTGAAGTCAAATAAATAAGGATGTTGTAGATAATGTTCAAATTAATTTGTTTGTGCTAAAATACGTAATTCATTGGTTAGCGTTGGCTAATTTTGTAAATTCGTTACATAAACGATTATAAATTAAAATCGAGTGAAAAAAATACAAATGGTTGACCTTAAAGGTCAATACGCAGATATAAAACAAGAAGTAGATACTTCTATACAAGAGATTATTGATAATACAGCTTTTATTAATGGTCCAAAAGTGCATCAATTTCAAAAAAACTTAGAAAATTATTTAGGTGTAAAGCATGTTATACCATGTGCAAATGGTACAGATGCTTTACAAATAGCAATGATGGGATTAGGTTTAGAGCAAGGTGATGAGGTCATTACAGCCGATTTTACCTTCGCTGCAACCGTAGAAGTTATTGCGCTTTTAAAATTAACACCAGTTTTAGTAGATGTAGATCCAGATAATTTTAATATCGATATAGAGGCTATTAAAAAGGCAATTACGCCTAAAACAAAAGCAATTGTGCCAGTACATTTGTTTGGTCAATGTGCTAACATGGAAGCGATAATGCAAATTGCTAAAGAGCATAACCTTTATGTTATAGAAGATAATGCGCAAGCTATAGGAGCTAACTACACATACCAAGATGGTACAAAAGCAAAAGCAGGAACAATTGGTCATGTAGCCTCAACATCATTTTTTCCTTCAAAAAACTTAGGATGTTATGGTGATGGCGGCGCTATTTTTACTAATGATGACGATTTAGCACATACCATTAGAGGTATTGTAAATCACGGAATGTACGAGCGTTATCACCATGATGTAGTCGGTGTAAATTCACGTTTAGACTCTATCCAAGCAGCAGTTTTAGATGCCAAATTACCACATTTAGATAATTATAATCAAGCACGTCGTGACGCAGCAAGAAAGTACAATTCAGCCTTAAAAGATGTTCCACAAATTACATTGCCTAAAACCGTAAATAACTGCGAAGGTATTTGTGATACTTGCGATTGTCACGTGTTTCATCAATACACATTAAAATTAGAAAATGTAGATAGAGATGCGCTAGTAAAGTTTTTAAATAGTCACGATATCCCTTGCGGCGTTTACTATCCAATACCTTTACACAAACAAAAAGCGTATCAAGATAGCAGGTACAACGAAGCAGATTTTACAGTCACAAACCAATTGGTAAAACAAGTGATTTCTTTACCAATGCATACCGAATTAGAAGACGATCAAATCGAATTTATTACATCAAAGATTAAAGAATTTATAGCAAATAATTAGGGCGTTACCCTTAAGGGTCGGGCTTTCGCAAGTCGCAATCAAAGATGTGCTCCAACAATTGCTCAATCCCTAACGCACATTCCAGCCAATGAAGGTACTAGTAACAGGAGGATTAGGATTTATCGGATCTCATACTGTAGTCGAGCTTCAAAACAAAGGTTTTGAAGTCGTTATAATTGACAATTTATCAAATTCATCAATAAAAGTATTAGACGGTATTGTAAGTATTACAGGTAAAGCGCCACAATTTGAAAATCTAGATTTAAAAGAAAAATCTAAAGTCCAAGAATTCTTTTTAAACCATCAAGATATAGTTGGTGTTATACATTTTGCAGCAAGTAAAGCAGTTGGAGAAAGTGTAGAACAACCGTTAATGTATTATGAAAATAATATAAACACTTTGGTTTATGTGTTGCAAGAATTAACAAAATTAGAGCAATCTAATTTCATCTTTAGTTCGTCTTGTACCGTTTATGGTCAAGCAGATGAGTTACCAATTTCAGAAAACGCACCAATAAAACCAGCTGAATCACCTTACGGTAATACCAAACAAATAGGTGAAGAAATTATTAAAGACACTTGTAAAGTCACTCCAAAATTAAATGCAATCGCTTTGCGATATTTTAATCCAATTGGAGCACATCCAACAGCAAAAATTGGAGAATTGCCAATTGGAGTACCACAAAACTTAGTGCCATTTATCACACAAACAGGAGTTAGAATACGCGAACAATTATCTGTTTTTGGTGATGATTATCCAACACCAGATGGGACGTGTGTAAGAGATTACATTCATGTAGTGGATGTAGCAAAAGCACACGTTGTTGCTTTACAACGCTTGATAGAATCTAAAAACACAAGTAATTACGAGTATTTTAATTTAGGAACAGGAACAGGAAGTAGTGTGTTAGAAGTCATAAATTCTTTTGAGCGTATTTCTGGAGAGAAATTAAATTACAAGATTGCAAATAGAAGAGAAGGAGATGTTATTTCTGCATATGCAGACACGACAAAAGCCAATCAAGTTTTGGGTTGGAAAGCAGAATTTTCTCTTGACGATGCTATGACATCTGCTTGGAAATGGCAAAAACGCCTAAATTCAAATTAGTATATTATAAATTATTCGGTTTTAAATTGTCAAATACGTAAGTATTACACAAAATCATTAAGGATATTTTATTAATGTATTGATTAACAATATTTTAATCTTTAAAATTCGTGATTGGTTAATATTCTTGTTTATTTTGTAGCTAATGCAAATGATAAAACAATGAAATTGATTACCGTCAAAAGACAAACAAAACACGAAGACAGGTTTACACCAAAAATGGGTAAATTAACTGCAAAAGTAACCTACATTAAGAAACACTTATTAGGTATTCCTTTTAAAACATTACACAAATATCGCGAAACGTATTACGGCGAAGTTAAAGATTGTATAGATTGCAACTTAGCTAGATAACATAAAAAAAGCCTCGAAATTTTCGAGGCTTTTTTTATATGATATTAATAAGTTTATTTGCCTTCTTTTTTCTTTTTAAAGCTACCTACAATCAAACAACCCATTCCTACCATTACAGAAACATCTGCAAGGTTAAATATTCCGGTTCTTAAAAAACCACCAAAATCTAAATGTAAGAAGTCGGTAACAGATCCATAAACAATACGGTCGTAAACATTTGCTATACCGCCACCAATTATACAACAAAAACCAACTAATGTAAACATGTTCATGGTTTTGTCTTTAATAATGTGCCTAAGCACAAAAGCTAACACTAATATTGGTAAAATTAATAGAAGTGTAATACGTAAAGCAGGACTAAAGTCGCTACCCATACCTAAAAAAGCACCTTTATTTTCAACATTATGTAGTGTAAATACATCACCAAAAATTTCACTAACACTACCTTTTCCGACTTCAGCTCTAACAATAAACTTAGAGATTTGGTCAATAGCAATGTTAAGAAAAATTAATGCAGTAATAAGTATGTTTCTTGCGCTCATTATTGCTCTGTACTAATTGTTGCAGATTCAGTTTCAGCAGATCTATCAATCTTTTTTACTAAGCCTTGTAAAACTTTACCTGGACCAACTTCGGTAAATAAAGTAGCGCCATCGGCAATCATTTGTTGTACAGATTGTGTCCAACGTACAGGCGCTGTTAATTGCGAAATTAAGTTAGCTTTAATTTCACTTTCATCTATAATAGCACTAGCTGTTACGTTTTGGTATATTGGGCAATTAGGTTTGCTAAAAGTTGTGTTTTCTATAGCGGCAGCTAATTCTTCTCTTGCTGGTTCCATCATTGGCGAGTGAAATGCGCCACCAACAGGTAGAACTAAAGCACGTCTTGCGCCAGCTTCTTTCATAGCTTCACAAGCACGATTAATAGCATCTACTTCACCAGAAATTACTAATTGTCCTGGACAGTTGTAGTTAGCTGCAACAACAACACCTTCGGTTTTTGCGCAAATATCTTCAACTAATTTGTCTTCTAAACCTAAAACAGCCGCCATAGTACTTGGTTGAATTTCGCAAGCTTTTTGCATAGCCATAGCACGTTGCGATACTAATTTTAAACCATCTTCAAAACTTAATGCTCCGTTTGCTACTAATGCAGAAAACTCACCTAAAGAGTGACCAGCTACCATATCAGGTTTAAAGCTATCACCTAAAGTTTTCGCTAAAATTACCGAGTGTAAAAAAATAGCAGGTTGTGTTACTTTAGTTTCTTTTAATTGGTCTGCTGTACCTTCAAACATAATATCTGTGATGTTAAACCCTAAAATTGAGTTGGCATCTTCAAATAAAAGTTGAGCTTCTGGAGCGTTTTCGTATAAATCAAGTCCCATACCAGTAAACTGAGCACCTTGACCAGGAAAAATATATGCTTTCATTAAATTTAGTTTCTTAATTATTGAGCAAAAATAGGAATAAAATATTAAAGAAAACTATTGCTTTAAAGCTTCTCGATACAATTTGTTCATACTTCACAAATCACTCGAAGTGACGAAAAATTAATAACTACATGACGTCAGTTCGAGTGACGCGACGATAGAAGCGTTGTATCGAGAATTATGTTAAATTGATTTAAAATATTAGAACAAATCTAGGTGCTTGTCTCTATGCTCTTTTGTCTATGTTCTTGATTCTATAATTCACAAATTCCCAGTAGCAGCTTCAGCACAGCGTTCACCATCCAAAGCTGCGCTAATAATTCCGCCAGCATAACCAGCGCCTTCACCACAAGGGTATAAATTGGTGATTTCTGGATGATGTAATTGGTCTGTTCTTGGAATACTAACTGGTGATGAGGTACGCGATTCTACACCAATAATATTAGCTTCTTCTGTGTAATAGCCTTTCATTTTATCACCAAAAGCTTTAAATCCTTTACGCAAAGAACTACCAATAATTTTAGGAAATAAACTGTGTAAAGGCGCACTTTTTATACCTGGTTGGTAGGATGTTTCGTTTAAAGTTGAAGACAATTTACCTTCTACAAAATCGGTCATACGTTGCGCTGGCGCAGTTTGATCACGATTACCAGAGGTAAATGCTAATGTTTCAAAATCTTTTTGAAATTCTAATGCTTTTAAAGCGCCAAATTGTTCGTATTTGTGTAAATCTTTATCTGCATTAATTTCAACAACAATACCTGAGTTTGCAAATTTATTATTTCGTCTTGAAGGCGACATACCATTAACTACAACTTCGCCGTTTGCAGTTGCAGCAGGTACAATAAATCCGCCAGGACACATACAAAAACTGTATACGCCTCGTCCATTTACTTGCTGCACTAAACTGTATGAAGCAGCAGGTAATAACGGATGTCTTTCGCCAGAACAGTGATATTGAATGTTGTCAATAATCTGCTGCGGATGTTCTGCACGTACACCCATTGCAAAACTTTTAGCTTCAATTGCTATATTTTTTCTGTCTAATAAATAAAAAATATCTCTCGCAGAATGACCTGTTGCTAGAATTACTTTTTCGGTAGTTAATTCGTTACCGTTGTTAAGTTGAAGAGCAACTATTTTTTCGTTTTTTATAATGAAATCGGTAACGCGAGTATTAAAATGAATTTCGCCACCAAAATCTAAAATAGTTTGTCTAATATTTTGAACGACTTTAGGTAGTTTATTAGTCCCAATATGTGGATGAGCATCGACCAGAATCTGATCTGTAGCACCATGAAAAACAAGATTTTCAAAAATACGACGAACATCACCACGTTTTAAGCTGCGTGTGTATAGTTTTCCGTCAGAATATGTACCTGCGCCACCTTCGCCAAAACAGTAATTAGAATCTTCATTTACAAAATGATCTTGATTTATAGCTTTAAGATCGCGACGTCTGTCTTGCACATTAGCGCCACGTTCTAAAACTATGGGTTTGTAACCTAGTTCTACACAGCGCAACGCTGCATACATACCAGCAGGACCAAAACCAATAATATGAATTGGTTTAGCGTTAGACACATCTTTGTATTCAAAGTGATAATCTGAAGTTTCTGGAACTGGTTCTTTTATAAAGACAGACACTTTATAGTTGAAGATAATTTTAGGTTTACGTGCATCGATAGATTTACGTAGTATTTTAATGCCTGAAATGTCTTCACGCGGTATAGACAACCATTCCGCAGATTTAATTAATAATATATCTGGGATTTCTTCTTCTTTAAGAGAAACACGAAGTTGAATGTCTTTTACCATACTGCGAAATTAGGTAAAATTTAGTTGAAAGTGATTTTTTACTTTTCGTTTTAAATAAAAAAAGCATAAGAAACCTTATGCTTTTTTTAATGTGTATTTAAAGTTTTAATTAAAACTCTAAATCTGCAACGATATCAAATTCGTCATAAATAGCTTTGTCTTTTAAACCATCAAAGAAGCTAGTAGAACCATATCTAACATCAAATTTAGTTCTGTCAATTTTTAAAGCAGCGTTAGCTTTGTTACCATAAACAGAAAGGTCAAAAGTGATAGATTCTGTTTTTCCTTTAATAGTTATATCTCCTGTTACTTTGTAAGCGTTTTTACTTACAGATTTTACTTTAGTAAATTTTAAAGTTGCAGTTGGGTATTTTTCTACTCCAAAAAAGTCGTCAGATTTTAAGTGACCTTCTAATTTTCCTTTATATTCTCCTTCTAAGTCTGTGTTAGAAAGCGTTGTCATATCTATTGTAAACTCGCCACCTGTTAATACATCTTCACTAAAGTTTAAGAAACCTGATTTGATGTCTATTGTTCCTTCATGAGATCCAGTTACTTTGTAACCTTTCCATACTACTTTACTGTCTCCTGTTTTGATTTCTTTTTTACCATCAATTGTGGTGAATGATAATAATACTAATGCTATAAGCGTAATTCCTGTTAATTTTTTCATGTGTTTTGTTTTTTAAGTTTATTATTGTTTATCCTGCGTAGTAAAATTTTTCTTTTACAATTTTACCGTCTTTCCAGTCTTGTACTGCTACTTGAGTGTAGTTTCTAATTCCCCAATCTTTGTGTGTGTAATCAAAATGCCACTCGACCATAGTTGTGTTTTCTCCAACAGTTACTTTTAAAGGTTTTGCACCTCTAAAGTCTGTAATTGCTCCAAAAAACTCTTCTTCGCGTTTACGGTTAGCGTCTTTTCCAACTACTTCTGGGTTTTCATTTTCTTGCATTACAACATCGTCATGGTAGTATTCTTCAAAAGCTTCCATAGCTTTTCCTTGAAGAATCATATCATTTATAGAACTGATTTTTTCTAAAAGTGTATTCATTTTTTCTGTTTTTAAATTTGTTGATACAAAGGTCTAAAACAGATAAGAGGTGAAAAATGAAGTAGTTTATTAAATGAAGTTAAACTAGATTAACTTTTATTGCTCGTTGATAAGTTGACTTTTAATTTTGCTTAAAAACTCTTTGGTAATTCCTAGGTAAGAAGCAATCATATATTGCGGTACACGTTGGTCTATTTTAGGATATGTTTTTTTAAAAATAACATAACGTTCTTTTGCGGTAAGACTAAAGTTTCTAATCACTCTTTTTTGTGAAGCTACAAAAGCACGTTCTACAATTTTTCTAAAAAGGCGCTCTAATTTTGGGATTTGTGTATAGAGTTTTTCTAAGTTTTCATAAGTAAATTGAACTACCGTAGTATTCTCTATACACTGTACATTAAAATCTGCTGGTTTTTGAGCAATAAAACTTCCAAGGTCAGATGTCCACCAGTCTTCAATAGAGAACATCACTACATGTTCTTGTCCATCTGCACCCATATAAAATGTTTTTGTACATCCAGAAATAATAAAATTAGAACTGTTACAAATATCGCCTTGTTGTACTATGTATTGGTCTTTCAAATACGTGCGAACAACGACTTTAGAAAGTAAGATAGCTTCTTCTTCAGTAGTAAGCTTGATATATTTTTTTGTGTACTGAAGGAATGCGCTGTTTTCCATTTTTGTGATTTTTACAAGAATTAAATTCTCTCAAAAGTTAAAAACGAAAACTCATAGTCATGATGCTCGTCTTTTTTATGAAATGTATTGGCTGTTTCTTTAAATTCAGCTGTATTAATTTCGGGGAAAAACGTATCGGCTTCAGGAAACTTTGCATGTACACGCGTAATTTCAATTTTACTAGCGTATGGCATGGCTTGTTTATAGATTTCGCCGCCACCAATAATAAAGGGTTGTGTGTCTTTTTTAGCAATATTTATAGCGTCTTCAAGACTATTAACTACAATTACACCTTCCGGAACTTTGTAATGTGCTTGTCTTGTAATAACAACGTGAGTACGGTTTGGTAATGGTTTAGGAAAACTTTCAAAAGTTTTACGTCCCATGATAATATGGTGACCAGAGGTTAATGTTTTAAAACGTTTAAGATCATCACGAAGATGCCAAATTAGGTCATTGTCTTTTCCTATTTCGTTATTTTCTCCAGCAGCAACAATCATGGTTAGGTTATTAACTACTTTGCTGTTTTTTTGATTGTATAATTGGCTTTCGGCAATAGTTAAATCTTCTTTTTCTAATTGTGATTTTAGTTTTTCTATACGTGCTTTTTGCTTCTCAACAAGTTTTGCTAATTGTTGTTCTTCCCAGTCTTTACCCATAAATTTATGAGTAACATATACATTAAATAAGTGAAAAACAAATAAGAATAACCAAAATATAATGGCGATAACAAACCAATCTTGACCAAATATTTTAAGGTCTTGACCAATACCTAAAACAGTGTTAGCTAAGATTAAGAATAAAGCACCAATTAAAAAAATAACAAAATGATAGTATAAGCGTTTTTTTTGTTTAACACGTTGTTGAGCATTTTTTATTAATTCTAATTGCTCTTTATCAATCTGTGGTTTTTGTTTTTTTTTGCCGAACATAAATAGTCTTTATTTATCTGTAAATTCTAAATGTTACAGGAAGTGAAAAAGGAACATCTACGAATGCACCATTAACTTTACCCGGTATTATTTTAGGGACAAACTTCATCACTCTTCTTGCTTCTTTATCAATATTATTGTGAGGAGCTCTTGTTTTTATTTCAGTTATATTACCTTCGGTATTAACAATAAAGCTTATAAATATTTTATAAATACCAGGTTTTAACTTGGTCTTTTTAGTAGCTCTTCGAACATCAAAATATTCAAAAAAATGTTCGTTTATTTTTTTAGAAAAACATTGTTTTCTAAAATAATTACTGGTTTCATCTTCACAACCTGGATATACAGGAGTTATTTCTACAAATGATAAGGGTATTTCTTCAGAATCATCTTCTTGAGCAAAAGTCCATTGCGAGACTATAATTAGAAATAAAAATAATATTTTTTTCATATAAATATTTCTAAACAGCAACAGCTCCTTTAATGTGCGGATGTGGATTGTAATTTTCTAATGTAAAATCTTCAAATTTAAAATCGAAAATATCTTTAACGTCAGGGTTTAGTTTCATTGTTGGTAATGGTCTGCAGTCTCTAGATAATTGCAATTCTAATTGCTCTAAATGGTTATTGTAAATATGTGCATCTCCGAAAGTATGAATGAATTCTCCAGCTTCGTAACCGCAAACTTGCGCCATCATCATTGTAAATAAAGCATAAGATGCAATGTTAAACGGTACACCTAAAAAGATATCTGCACTACGTTGGTATAGTTGACAAGATAATTTACCATTAGCCACATAAAACTGAAAAAAAGCATGACATGGTGGTAAAGCCGCTTTACCATTAGCAACATTTTCACTAAAGCTTTTAGAAGTGTCTGGCATTACAGAAGGATTCCAAGCAGATACTAGCATACGTCTACTATCTGGATTGTTTTTTAGTGTATTTATAACTTCTTTTATTTGGTCAATCTCGTCACTATTCCAGTTCCTCCATTGGTGACCATATACAGGACCAAGATCTCCGTTTTCGTCAGCCCATTCGTTCCAGATTCTTACACCGTTTTCTTGTAAATAGTTAATGTTGGTGTCGCCTTTTAAAAACCAAAGTAACTCATGTATAATAGATTTTAAGTGTAGTTTTTTTGTGGTTACCATAGGAAAACCTTCACTTAAATTAAATCTCATTTGGTAACCAAAAACACTTTTGGTGCCTGTTCCTGTACGGTCTTCTTTAGCATTTCCGTGTTCTAAAACGTGTTTTACAAGGTCGTGATATTGCTTCATAATATTATTTCTGCGAAAGCAGAAATCTCATTTTTAGTTATAAAAATAGCTAGTTATTTTGATAAAAAAGGAATAGCTAAAAACGAAAATAAACAAAAATCAATGTAGTTAATTAGTTAATTGATTTTAAGATATTAAAAGTTATTAACTACTATTTTAGATGAAAAAGTTACGTCTTGGATTTAAAGATTTCTGCTTTCGCAGAAATTGTTTTAACCAATAATCATTCCTGCAATTGTAGCTGATATTAGAGAAGCAATTGTACCTCCAATTAAAGCTTTTATACCAAATTGCGATAATGTTTTACGTTGTCCAGGTGCTAAAGAACCAATACCACCAATTTGAATTCCGATAGAAGCAAAATTTGCAAAACCACAAAGCATATAAGTTGCCATTATAATTGACTTTTCATACTTTAAATGTGTTGGATTTGCTATGTTTTTTAAGTCTGCTAATTGAATGTATCCAATAAATTCTGATGCAGCTAATTTAATTCCTAAAAGTTGTCCCATTAAAGCCATGTCTTCTTTAGCAACACCAATTAACCACATAAGAGGAGAGAAGATGTAACCGAGAATAAGTTCTAATGATAAATTTTGATACGGTGTATTATCTGCAATCCAAGTATTAAATGTAGTAACATCACCAACCCAGCCTAAAATACCATTAATCATTGCAATAAAAGCAACAAAAACTAAAAGCATAGCACCAACATTAACAGCAAGTCTTAAACCTTCTGTAGTACCGTTGGCAATAGCATCTAAAATGTTAGATCCAATTTTTTCTTGAGATACTTCAACATCAGTATTAACTTTTTCGGTTTGAGGAAATAATATTTTAGAAATTACAATAGCACCAGGAGCAGCCATAACAGATGCTGCCAGTAAGTGCTTTGCATAGAATAGGCGTAAAGCTTCATCTTCACCTCCTAAAAATCCGATATATGCAGCAAGTACAGCGCCAGCAACGGTTGCCATACCACCAATCATAACCAAAAGCATTTCGGATTTATTCATTTTTTCTAAGTATGCCTTAATTAATAGAGGTGCTTCGGTTTGACCTAAAAAGATGTTACCAGCAACAGATAGGCTTTCTGCTCCAGAAATTTTCAAGGCTTTTGATAATAACCAAGCCATTCCTTTAACTACCTTTTGAATAATTCCTAGGTAAAAAAGAACAGATGTTAATGCTGAAAAGAAAATAATAGTTGGTAACACTTGAAAGGCAAAGATAAAACCGAAAGTATCCATATCTACTACTAAACCTTCAAATAAAAATTTGCTTCCTGCTCTTGTAAAATCTAAGACACTTACAAAAAGTCCACCAACAAATTCAAAACCATTTTTTATAAAGTCTACTTTTAAAACGCCTATTGCAATTAATAATTGAAAAGCTAGACCTATTCCAACAATTTTCCAATCAATAGCTCTACGATTACTACTAAATAAAAAAGCTATTACTATTAAAGAAACCATACCTAGCGCACCACGCCATAAACTATTAAATGAAAATCCTTGATTTGGGATTATTTGATTTGCTTCAGCTACAGCTATCTCTTTTTTAGATTGAGGTTTTACAACAAATTTATAAATGTTTTCTTTTTGAGATAAGACTAAAGTTGAATCTGTTAAGTTTTTAATTTTAAACCTTTTTGTCATTTCAAAAGGTGTGTCGTAATAAAAAACTAAAACTTTATTTTGAAAAATATAGTCACCGCTAGCATCTTTTAGTTTGAAAGACCCTTGCTTTAATTTAAGTTCTGTGTTTTTTTGAATTATTAATGGCTTGGTGTCTGTAGAGTTAATATTAATATCACTCGTATCTAATAACCAATCTTTACTAATGTCTTGCCCAAAACTTGAGGTTAATGCAAGTAAGATAGTTGCTGTAACAAGTAAAAAGTTTTTCATCTGTAAAAAGGGTAAATTATCTTTTAGATATTTCGTCTCTTAATTTTGCTGCTTTTTCGTAGTCTTCGTTGTTAACAGCTTCATCTAAAAGTTTATGAAGTTCTTCTAAGCTTTTCGACTTTAATTCGTCTTCAGAAGAAGAGGTTTCTAATTCTAATTCTTCGTTAATTATTTCATTAACTAATACGTCATCTTCGTCTTCATTTTCGTCTTTAGGTTCTACTTTTAAGTAGATTCCAGCTTTATCTAAAATGTTTTTGTAAGTGAAAATTGGAGCTTGAAAACGAAGTGCTAATGCAATAGCATCACTTGTTCTTGCGTCAATAATTTCTTCAATTTTATCACGTTCGCAGATTAATGAAGAGTAGAAAACACCATCTACCAGCTTATGTATAATGACTTGTTTTACGACAATATCAAAACGGTCTGCAAAATTTTTAAATAAGTCGTGGGTAAGTGGTCTAGGTGGTTTAATTTCTTTTTCTAAAGCAATAGCTATAGATTGTGCTTCAAAAGCACCGATAACGATAGGTAATTTACGGTCACCATCTACCTCGTTTAAGATAAGCGCATAGGCGCCATTTTGGGTTTGGCTGTACGAAATTCCTTTAATATTTAGTCTTACTAAACTCATGCAATCAAAAACACAAAGAACTGTTTAAATTAGGACTTTACCAAACCGTAAGGGTTAGATTTTTGTGCAAAATTTAAACAGTCCTTGTTATATCAGACTTAAAGTTAAAAAAAATTAAGCGTTTGCTGCTTTAAAAGCTTTTAATTTTTCGATAAGTTGAGGTACGACTTCAAAAGCGTCACCAACAACTCCATAATCTGCAGCTTTAAAGAAAGGCGCTTCTGGATCTGTGTTGATTACTACTTTTACTTTAGAGGCGTTAATTCCAGCTAGATGTTGGATGGCACCACTAATACCAATAGCAATGTAAAGGTTAGAAGCAACAGGTTTTCCTGTTTGTCCAACGTGTTCGCTATGTGGTCTCCAGCCTAAGTCAGACACTGGTTTAGAGCATGCTGTTGCTGCACCTAAAACGTCTGCTAATTCTTCAACCATTCCCCAGTTTTCTGGACCTTTTAAGCCACGACCAGCAGATACTACAATTTCTGCATCTGCAATAGTTACTTTATCTGTTACCTTATCTACAGACTCTACAGTAACTCCAGACGAAGCGATTTCCGGAGAAAAATCTTCAGAAGAAGTACTTGCACTGTTTTCAACTAAACCAAAAGAGTTGTTTGATACACCAACAATTTTTACATCTGTATCTATAGTTGTAAAGTTAAATGCTTTATTTGTAAAAGCAGTACGTTTTACTGTAAAAGGAGACGTAGATGTTGGAACAGCTACTACATTAGATGCATATCCTGCATCTAATCCTACAGATAATAATGGTGCTAAATATTTGCTGTCTGCGCTTTGACTAAGCACAACTACTTTTGAGCCTTCTTGCTTTGCTGCTTGAGATAAAACTGAAGCATAAGATTTTGCATTAAACTTTGCTAAACCATCGTTAGATACATTAAGTACTTTGTCTACACCGTATTTACCTAACTCTGAAGTGTCATTTACATTAACTGCAACAGCAGTAACGCTTGTGCCCATTTGGTCTGCAACCGCTTTAGCGTATGATGCAACCTCAAAAGCAGCTTTTTTAAAAGTTCCGTTTTCTGATTCTGTATATACTAAAATTGACATGTTTATAATTTTTTAAATTCTGAAACTAATTTTCGTAATCTAACGATTAGATTACTTTAGCTTCGTTGTGTAAAAGGTTAACTAATTCGTCTAAGTTATCTGGTGCAACTAAAGTTACATCACCTTTAGGAGCTGGTTTTTCAAATTTAACAGATCCAGTTTCTGTATTTGCGCCGCTAGGTTCAACTACATTTAAAGGTTTTTTTCTAGCCATCATAATACCTCTCATATTTGGTATACGTAAGTCGCTCTCTTCAACTAAACCTTTTTGTCCACCAATTACTAAAGGTAATGTTGTAGATACACTTTCTTTACCACCATCAATCTCTCTAACAGCTTTAGCGTTTGTACCATCTACCTCAAGACTAATGCAGTTAGTAACAAAGTTAGCGTCAACCATTTCTGCTAACATACCAGGTACCATTGCACCGTTATAATCAATAGACTCTCTACCTGCAATTACTAAATCGTAACCGCCATCTTTTACAACTTTAGCTAACTCTTTAGCAACTTGATAGCCGTCTTTAGCTTCCGCATTTACTCTAATTGCAGTATCTGCGCCAATAGCTAATGCTTTTCTTAAAGTAGGTTCTGTTTCTGGTCCACCAACGTTAACAACGTCTACAGAAGCGCCTTGTTTTTCTTTAAACCACATCGCTCTGGTTAAACCAAATTCGTCATTAGGATTAATTACAAATTGAACACCGTTAGTGTCAAATTTTGTGTCTCCATCAGTAAAATTAATTTTTGAAGTAGTGTCTGGTACGTGACTAATACACACTAAAATTTTCATATTTTTTAATTTTTTTAGTTTTTAAATTTATGCCTTTAGACCTACTAAATCGTTATAGTAACATGGGTTAATCAGCAATTTTTTATGAAATTTTAAAGCAAAAAACGCTCTAAAATCTTGTGGTTACGAAGATATGGAAATATTTTTAAAATTTACTATGCGTGCATAATAAATTTTAAAGAATTCTTTTACTGTAAGTTTTTTATTAATTCTTATTTTTGCAATTCAAATAGATATTTTAATGAAAACAATACAGTTTAGAGAAGCTATTGCAGAAGCCATGAGCGAAGAAATGCGTCGTGACGAAAGCATCTACCTTATGGGAGAAGAAGTAGCAGAATATAATGGTGCTTACAAAGCATCTAAAGGTATGTTGGACGAGTTTGGTCCAAAACGTGTTATTGATACACCAATTGCAGAGCTTGGTTTTGCTGGTGTAGCTATTGGGTCTACCATGACTGGAAATAGGCCAATCGTAGAGTATATGACCTTTAACTTCTCTTTAGTTGGTATTGATCAAATTATAAATAACGCTGCAAAAATTAGACAAATGTCTGGTGGACAATTTAAATGTCCAATTGTTTTTAGAGGTCCAACAGCTTCTGCAGGTCAATTAGCAGCTACGCATAGTCAGGCTTTTGAAAGCTGGTTTGCTAATACACCAGGTTTAAAAGTGGTAGTGCCTTCTAACCCATATGATGCAAAAGGTTTATTAAAATCTGCAATACGTGATGATGATCCTGTTATTTTTATGGAGTCTGAGCAAATGTATGGAGATAAAGGTGAAGTGCCAGAAGGAGAATATACTATACCATTAGGTGTTGCAGACATCAAGCGTGAAGGTACTGATGTAACTATCGTTTCTTTTGGGAAAATTATAAAAGAAGCTTACAAAGCAGCAGACGAACTTGAAAAAGAAGGAATTTCTGTTGAAATTATAGATCTTCGTACAGTTAGACCAATGGATAGAAAAGCTATTTTAGAGTCTGTAAAGAAAACTAACCGTTTGGTAGTTTTAGAAGAAGCTTGGCCATTTGGTAACGTAGCGACTGAAATTACTTACCTTGTACAAAGTGAAGCATTTGATTACTTAGATGCACCAATTGTAAAAATAAACACAGCAGATACGCCTGCACCATATAGTCCAGTATTGTTAGAAGAGTGGTTACCAAACCATAATGATGTGATAAAGGCTGTTAAAAAAGTGATGTACAAATAAAAAAATATTATTTTCGTTATATCTAAACTTCATTAGCACGATTGTTGATGAAGTTTTTTTGTTTATAAATCCAAATTAATGAATAAACTTTTTTCTGCCCTTTTTTTTCTTTTTAGCATCATTTCTGCGTTAGCACAAACCAAAGTTAGTGGTCAAGTTTTTGACGCATCAAATAATCCGGTGCCTTTTGCAAATGTAATTTTTAAAGGTTCTTCAATAGGAGTAATAACTAATGAAGAAGGTACCTTTTATATTGAAGACGAAAATAATTGGGACGTATTAAAAATATCTTTCATTGGTTTTGAAACTCAAGAAATTCAACTTGAAAAAAGAGTAACTTATCAGTTAAAGGTGACGCTTCAAGAAGAAGCTGCTGCATTAGATGAAGTGGTTATTGTCTCTGGTAAACAACCTAAAAAGAACAATCCTGCAATTGATATTTTAAGAAAAATATGGGCAAATAAACGTAGTAACGGACTTAAACAGTACAAACAATATCAATACGATAAATACGAAAAAGTTGAATTTGACCTTAACACCATAGATAGCTCGCTTATAGAAAGTAAGTTGTTTAAGGGTATGGAGTTTGTTTTTAATCAGGTAGATACTTCTAAAGTGACTGGTAAAACGTATTTACCAATGTTTATTAACGAAGCTGCTAGCGAGGTTTACGGTGATAATGTAATAAACGAAAAACGAGAAATTTTAAAAGGAAATAAAAACTCAGGGTTTAGTAATAATCAAGTAATTATTGACTTTGTAGACGATTTGTATTCAGACTATGATGTATATGATAACTATTTAAAGTTTTTTGATAAAAGCTTTGTTAGTCCAATCTCTCGTACCGGAATACAAACGTATAATTATGTCCTTTCAGATAGTGCATATATTGATAACAAATGGTGTTATAATATTATTTATTATCCTAGACGTAAAAACGAACTTACTTTTAAAGGCGATTTTTGGGTGGCAGATACCACATTTGCATTAAAAAACATCAATATGCAAGCCTCTAAAAGCGCCAATATAAATTGGGTGAAAGAAATTTATATAGAGCAAGATTTTGAAGTGTTAAACGATTCAGTCTTTTTAATAAAAAGAGATTATTTTATGTCAGATTTTGCCTTTAATAAGAAGGAAAAATCTAGAGGAATTTACGGAAAACGTACCACACTTTACGATAATTACAAGTTTGATAAAGAAAAAGATCCTAAGTTTTACAAGCAAAAAGTTTACAGTTTTGATGAAGATATCTATAATCAAGATGATAGTTTTTGGGATAAAAACCGCATGGAGTCCTTAAGTAAAGACGAAAAAGGTGTTTACGTCATGTTAGATTCTTTAAAAAAGACTAAAAAATTTAAAAGACTCTACAACTTAGGAAGCATTTTGGCATCTGGTTATATAGAGTTTGATGATTTAAATTTAGACTACGGACCTATATTTTCAACCTTTGGTTATAATGAAGTTGAAGGTGTTAGATTAAGAGCTGGCGGACGTACTTATTTTGGGCAAAATGATTTATGGCGTATAGAAGGATTTACAGCGTACGGTTTTAGAGATAATAAGTTTAAATATGGTATTTCAGGAAAATGGCTATTAGATAAAAAAAGCAGATTGATAATTTCTGGAGGAAACCGTCGTGATGTAGAACAAATAGGTGCAAGTCTAACTAATAGCACAGATGTTTTAGGACGAAGTTTAGCAAGCTCATCAGTAGTAGGAACAGGAATAAACGATAAATTAACCAATATTAACCTAAGTACTTTAGTAATAGAAGCAGAGCCATTAAGAAACTTTGTAACTCGTTTAAGCGGAAGTTACCGAACCTTAGAGTCTGCTTCAAAAACCTTTAGTTTAGATTATTATACAGACGCAACTCAAACAACGACAAAATCTGAAGTAAAACAATATGAAACCGCAATCTCTTTATCTTATTTTCCAAAAAGAGAAATGACAGGTTTTGGTGTAGAACGAAGAACAAAAAACGATGATTTTGCAAGGCTTTTTGCGCAGATTTCTATAGGCGATCAAAGTATTTTAAATAGTGATTTTGATTATACTAAAGTTCAATTTTCATATACGCAACCTTGGGCTATTGGTGGTTTTGGTAGACTGTACACAACCGTAGAAGCAGGTAAGACTTTTGGAGAAGTTCCTTTAGGTTTGTTAAGTGTTGTACCAGGTAACCAAAGTTATTTTTCAATATATAACACTTTTTCAAACCTTGATTTTTATGAGTTTGTTACCGATGAATATGCAACACTTCATATAGAACATAACTTTAACGGAAGATTATTTTCGCGTATTCCATTCTTAAAAAAATATAATTTAAGAGCTATTCTAGGAGCAAGAGGTGTTATTGGTAATATATCTCAAGACAACAGAAATATTAACGCTTCAGGATTAATTTATGAAGCTCCAAACAGAAAACCTTACTATGAGTATAGTTTTGGTGTAGGAAACATTTTTAAAGTCTTTAGAATTGATTTTAATTTTAGAGGTAACTACACAGATCCTGTTTTATATCCAGATGCCAGAAAATTTGGTGTAACCGGTAGTTTTGGCTTTTATTTTTAAAAAAGAGCTAGCTGTAGGTAAGTTACTATACCAATTTTCCAAAGTCAAACTCTTTTCTCTTGCCTAAACCTAAATAATCACTTACTTTTGCATCCCTTATTTTTAGATAGTTAATAAATAAATAACGCTATTAGCGTATAAAATAATTAAGATGAGCCCAAAAGGAGAAACAACATTTGATGCTTTAGTAGAAATTCCTAAAGGAAGCAGAAACAAGTATGAATATGACTTTGATTTAAAAAAAATACGTTTTGACCGTATGCTATTCTCTTCGATGATGTATCCAGGAGATTACGGATTTATACCACAAACACTAGCTTTAGATGGTGATCCGTTAGACGTTTTAATTTTAGGTCATGAGCCTACATTTCCTATGTGTGTGGTAGAGGTAAAACCAATCGGAGTATTCCATATGGCAGATGAAAAAGGTCCAGACGAAAAAATAGTTTGCGTACCAGTATCTGATCCAATTTGGAACTCTAAAAACGATATATCAGATATTAACCCTCATCGTTTAGATGAAATTACTCATTTCTTCCAAGTTTACAAAGATTTAGAAAAAAAGAAAGTAGATGTAGGAAGCTGGGGAGATGCAAAAGAAGCTTACGAAATTGTAAGCAAATGTGTAGATAGATACGAAAACAGCGAGCATAAAGCAAACGGCGATTTCTTAATCTAAGTTAAGAAAATTATACCCGCTAAAAACGGGGATTTTATAAACATTTTAAATATTCAAAACCCTTACATATTGATTGTAAGGGTTTTTGTATTAGATTCCATTTTGTTACATTTACGATAATTAACACTAACAAATCAAAATAAATATGGAATCAAACATGATTTATTTGCCAATAGCATTGGCAATTCTCGGACT
>Ga0105235_100255_pt1 | contig 20434 bp, 15 predicted proteins | sample Virmet3819_2500_FD_90059 | JGI IMG/M metagenome (GOLD analysis project Ga0105235, IMG submission 90059) | Marine viral communities from the Southern Atlantic ocean transect to study dissolved organic matter and carbon cycling - metaG 3819_2500 | ecosystem: Environmental > Aquatic > Marine >... | reverse complement strand
GTGGCTAGCAGTTGTTATTGCCATGGGGTGTTCATTCTTTGTGCAATCCGGTGAGGGTGCAGTATTTGCAGTAGTTCCGCTGATTAAGCGCAGAATGACTGGCCAAATTGCCGGTATGACAGGTGCGTATGGTAATGTCGGCGCAGTGACATTCTTAACCGTTCTTTCGTTTGTCGACTACAGTACATTTTTCTACGTCATTGCGGCGACTGCTCTAGTTGGTCTGTTCACCCTCATTTTTATGGATGAACCGCGCGGCCAAATCGCTGAAGTTGCTGAAGATGGCACTGTTCACATGATCGATGTAAGTTAGTAGCAACTCGTCAGTTAAAGGCATCTCTAAAACAGGGATGCCTTTTACACTAACCTAGACTATTTCAATGCAATCAGAGCACACTGAAAAAGACGACATCATGAACGACGCAACGCTTGTTGTGGCTACAGGTTGCACTTCGATTGCAGGCGTTAAGGCTGTCAACGAGGATGCTGTAGCCGTGCATACTCCGACAGACCGACACGCCATGACTTCGAAAGGCACAGTCGTTGTAATAGCTGATGGTGTCAGCAGTGCTGAAGCGGGCAGAGAGGCAAGTGACTACGCGGTAAAGCACTTTATCGAAGAGTATTTTCGTACACCTGACACTTGGTCAGCGAAACAAGCCGGGCAAAAAACACTGACTACGATTAATCTGAACCTATTCAAGCAAAGTCACGAGTTCACCCACCAGGAAAAAGGCTATCTATGCACGTTTAGCGGTCTTGTGCTCAAATCGAGAACCGCCCACTTTTTCCACGCCGGCGATTCTCGGATTTATCGTTTTCGAGATGGTGCAATTACACAATTGACGCGAGATCATTCAATCAACATAGGCGGTGGCAAAAACATTCTCGCTCGAGCCGTGGGTATGGATAACATCTTACAAGTGGATTACGGGAAGTCGGTACTAGAAGAGGGAGATGTATTTCTTCTTACAACAGACGGTGTCCACGATTTTATCGATGAGGAGAAACTGACCGAGCTCCTGAGTGACGAACGTGAACCTCAAAAACAATGTGAGCGCATAATTTCCGAGGCTAAAATGGCCAATAGCGACGACAATATCAGCTGTGCGATTGCCAAAGTCGAAAAATTGCCCGCTGAAAGTCGTGATGATTTTAATACCAAATTAACTCGTCTGCCGTTCCCCCCCGATCTTGAACCCGGAATGAAACTGGATGGTTACCGAATTGATCAGGCTTTGTTTGCCAGCAGTCGCAGCCAGGTTTATCTAGTCACTGACTTGGAAACTGATGAGCAAATGGTAATGAAAACACCATCGCTCAACTTTCAGGATGACGTGCACTACATTGACCGCTTTATTCAGGAAGAGTGGATAGGGAAACGAATCAATAGTGAGTACGTGGTCAAGATCATAACCCAAAATCGACCACGAACCTGTTTGTACTACCTAATGGAGTATGTACCAGGTATTTCACTCGATAAATGGATGATCGACCATCCGTTACCCTCTCCAAAGATGGCAATCACATTGGTAAAACAAATCGCTGCTGCGCTTACAGCTTTTCACAATACAGAAACGATTCATCAGGATCTCAAACCCGCCAACATCATTGTTGATGATGCAATGAAAATTAAAGTGATTGATTTTGGTTCTGTATTTGTTGCAGGAATTGCTGAGATTTTTATACCTATCGAGCATCTTGGAGCGCTGGGTACAGCTACTTATTCCGACCCTTATTACTTACAAGGCAGGAACACAGGCATTCAAGGCGACATTTATGCGCTCGCCACCATCACCTACGAATTGTTTACCGGCGAATTACCGTATGGGGAAAAGATAGAGCAATACGTCAATAGCCATGACTTTGACAAGCTTCGTTATATAAGCGCTACGGACCATAATCCGATCATTCCTTTATGGTTTGATCGCGCGTTGGAAAAAGGTGTATCACTCGACATACCGAAACGCTATAGAAGTCTACAAGACTATGTCGATGATATAACTCGGCCTAATCCCGAATTCTTGAAAGATGATCCCGCAATCGATAACAGCAAAGGTTTGCTTTTCTGGCAAATGATGTCGGCCTTTTGGGTTGCTATGCTGATACTGGTTGTCATTTTGTTTTCGACCACAGGATAACTGCTATGGAGTCGTCAGTAATGCAAAATCTGGTAACCCAATTTTTTAGTGTTGATCACGAACGACTTGATTTTCTTTTCCGCATGTACCGGGAAAACAAAAAAAATCAGCGCTACAAGGCTGTCTTGCTCTTCGACAAGTTTAGTGAAGGACTTAAACGACATATTCGCTGGGAAGAAGAATTGTTGTTTCCCATGTTTGAAAAAGCCAACGGTTTAGAAGGTGCTGGCCCAACAATGGTGATGCGCCAAGAGCACGGTCAAATTGAATCCATACTGGAGGAAATTAGTGAAGGCTTAAAAAATGACGACCATTCAGAAGCACTGGAAAATGCCCTGTTATAACTGCTTCTGCTGCACAATGAAAAAGAAGAGCAAGTGCTTTATGTTCAGTGCGACCGTTCTCTGACAAAGGAGCAATTGCTGGCGCTCTTTTTGGATATGTAATACACGATATGCAGTTAGTGTTGTTGCCAAAATCGATTGAACTTGTATGTATGTTATGTCATTGACTACGTCGCCAATGAGTCAAATTGGTTGAGTATGTTGGCGTTGAGAAGGAAATGAATAAAATTCGTCTTATTGGAACTTTGGCTGACAGGCTTGTAAATGTGGCAGAAACATCCTGACGTAGTGGCGATCCCGAGATATTTTGCGCCAGCGTAAACTGCTAAAACACGGTCGAATCGAATCGTTAAAACGTCGTGCGAGGCCAGTGTTACCAGCTCAGTATTCGCTAAACTTTTCGGCCCGCATCGCCCTGGGCTACCTATAAGTAGTCATTTCTTCGAATACCTACGCCTATTCGTTACGTCCTAGACGACTCCATACATACCCCGTCGAGGTGACCTTTATCATTTGATTGATAGGAACCATTTTCAAGCTCCCTACTTAATACCCTTTCTTGATGTCACCGACAATGTTGCACTTCTACCCATGCTGGCCGGACTCTCAAACAATGAAGCCCGCCAGCGTGCTCTGGAATTGTTGACCGCTTTAGATGTTCAGCACAGAGCCCGCGCCATGCCATCACAACTATCTGGAGGAGAACAACAACGCGTTGCCATTGCACGAGGTTTAGTAAACCGTCCACCGGTGATCCTGGCAGATGAGCCCACTGCGCCGCTCGATAGTGAACGAGCGATGGCGGTCATTCGTATTCTCAATATGATGGCCAGAACCTTTGAAACCGCCATTATTGTGGTAACCCACGATGAAAAAATTATTCCAACCTTTAAACGTATTTATCACATTAGAGATGGTGTGACACATGAAGAAGCGGGTGAAGGTCTAAGTTTCAAATGACAGACTTATCTTTTACGTCATATGTTATTGGAACTATATGCGTATTTCGGTGAATCCATTCGCACATTTCCCAACTGCGTTACGATCAAGCAGGGGAAATGGGCAATGAAAATAGCGCGGGCAATGGGAATCAGATAATGATTACAATTGTTAATACATGCATTTACATTCAGAAACAAACAAGAACCTGAAAACCCACATTGCTCTGTCATGACCATACTGTATACATGATCAGTTTTAATGAGGTGCAGCTCGTGACGAAGAATCATTGCGCCAAAACACTTACACCCAGAAATCTGGCTGATGAGGCATGTGGGTAATCAGGAAAAATACTGCTTTTGTTAATTTGCAGTAATTTCTATCGGGTTTTCGTTCCTGTCAAACACCACGTAGCGAAAAATATTATTGCCAGTCATCACATCGTTGGTCATTTTGTCTAGATAGGGTTCTGCTGCCTCTGTGGTAGGAGGGGTATTTGAATCGCCCCCCAGGCTGGCTATGAATACAAAATCCCAGTCTTTGTTTATGCTATCTGCCTCCTTCACTAAAGCGGAAAATTCGGACAGTTCATCTGGCAGTTTATCGACAACCATTTTGGGCTCAATAGAACCTTTTTTGTCTTCTCGCTTTCTGCTCTTATTGGTCTCGTCAGTTTTTGCGAACAAGAACAGCAAGCGCTGTTTTTCGCTTTGCTCTTGGGCTTTTAATAAAAGATCGGAAAACATACCTGACATAACATAAGGCTCCTAGGAAGTTGCTAACTCTAGCGTACACATCGTTTTCCCTTAATACCATTGTGCACAAGGGGTAATGAACTACCCCTTATTAGGTAAAAACACTGTCTTGCACCAGCTTAATTGTGAAGCCTCGCATGAGTGTGATAGTGACGCAGCGCATGCTCATCTCGTCGGCCTTTGGAAAAAGCAGAAACGCGTTTTAAGTATCCAATTACGCGAGTTCCATGATCGATGTCTTCAGAACCGCATGATGGACACGCATGTAAAGTGCGCTTGTCGATAGCTTCGCAGGTATTGCAGATCGTAATTTTCACATTCACACAAAAATAGTTGCACCCTGCTTTTGCTGCGATGTTCAGAAGATTGAGTGCGTTTTTATAGGTTAACGTTTCTTCAAGATTGAGGTGAAGTGCTGAACCACCATCAAGGTATTGATTTAACTCCTTTCCATGCAGGATAAACTTGTCGATATGGGTGGTATTCGTGTTCTCTACAAGATAGAGATAACTGTTGTAACAGTCCCTGTTAACCAGATAGCCATCTTGTCTATCCCATTTGGCATTTTTGACACCCAAGTTTTCAGCAGGCACAAATTCAGTATTGAACTGACAGTTGAAATGCTTTGATGCAGTCCGGTTTTGTTCGTAAATGACTTGCAATTGCGCCCTAACAAAATCTTTGTATTTCCGATTATTACCGACTTCAATACCTAAAAACTCAGCAGCTTCTGCTAGTCCGTTGACTCCCAGCGTTAAAAATTGCTTATCCAGGCTAATGAAGCCTGCGTCATAAACAGGTAGTGCTCCAGCTGCTTTATACTCCTCGATGAGTCGACGATAAGCGACTTGATACTTGTGTATCTTCTGAACTTCACTGCTTAAGTCTCTGCCATCCTGAATTAATCGGTTCATATTTATGGTGATGACATTAATGGAGCCTGTCGATACGCCGCCTGCACCTAAGCTATATGAAAACGTATTGTCGGTGATCTCGTTGCGCAATCGGCAACAAGAGGCTAATGAATCGGCACTCTCAGATTGGTAAACAAAAAATGAGTTACCTTCACTCATCGCTTTAGCGCATGTCGCTGCGAAATTGACATCTTTGACTGCCCCGTTCTTTGTCAGCATTGCCGCTGTCACCACAGGGAACGTGAGTACTGCCCGCTTACGTTCATTATTAAACCACTCCAGAAAGAAAGCTTGTAACGATTCAATATTCTTCCATTCGGGTTTGCTCATATCTGGAAACACAAACTCACCAAACATTGAGTCAAAGTAGAATTTGTCATAAAGCGATATGTTCCAAAACACGCTTTGATAGCCGCGAGCAGCCGCTGGCTGGTTTAGGGCATAAACGACATGCTGTAGATGGTTATCGACTTCTTTGGCATGGGTATTGAGATAGTTTTCTCCATAATCCCGACGCGCAAAATGGTCGAAGTAAATCAGGAATTCAACTGTGGCGATGGCACCCGCAAATTGTGCACTAATTGCGAATACCAAGTTTACGAAACTGCCGCAGAAAGACTCTATATGTTGTGGCGCTTTAGATTCACCGCCAAGTTCAGTCAACCCATTTAAGAGAAATGGGTACATGGTAATGGAAGTACAGTAAGGCTTTAGGCTGGTTTCATCATGCACATAGATTTCATGAGCCTCGATCTGCCGCTGGTACTCAAGAGCAAGTTCATGACCAAATAGCTCTTCGATCTTATTGCTCACCAATGCGCGATTTACCTGAATGAAATAGTCTTTCATCAGTTCAGCTTCGAGCGTAGCAATATTTTTGTGCGTCACGTTGGCGTTAGCATCTAACTTCGCGCCATCAGCAGCTGTTTCAGCATTTAAGTAACTATCGATAAACTGCAGTTTTTGTTTTATATGTTTATCATCGAGTGTTAGCACGCGTATTCTCCCAAAATTTATGGTTTAGTAATTCGCCTGTATTGACGTTTATTAATTTTTGATTGGTCGACGGAGAGTCGAGTCCGCCAAGTGAAAAAATCCACTTACCGGTTTTCAGGAATGACAGGTATTCTTGAATTTTCGGCGATATTCTGGGCAGCCCGGTATAAAGACAGGTCTTCAGTTGGGATTGTCTGGCAATACAAAGCTTTTCAATTAGCGCCTCTGCATGCCATTCACCTCCAAAGAAGAGCACACAGGTTATAAAGCCCTCATATTTTTTAAGGTAAGCGGCAAATGCTTCATTCGTTAGGGATACTCCCAAGTTGCCGTCCCAAATCTCTTCGCTATGGCAGCCTTCACAACGCAGTTTACAACCGGTGATAGTAAAGCCGAGCGACACTTCATCAGGTACTTCTTGGAAAAGCACTTGAGGTTCCAGTGTGTTAAAAAGGGGCTGCATTAGATAACCCAAACAACTATATATTGTGTTAAATAATCACACTAGACACTATATGTTGTATTAATCCAGATCAAGGCTTGCAACTGCCAATCATTTTTTTACAGCGCAATAGGATGCAACCCACTTCTTAGCAGAGCAACCGCTCGAAGCTAGAATAGCCACTCTGACGGAAGCGGTATTAATATATTTCTGCTACATTCCTATAACTTTATCAGCGGCTCTTGCTACCCATGATTCAAGAGCATCTAGTTCGTTTTTTATCTTGTTGTCAGGGTGACCTAAATATTCTCGAACCGAAGTGTTTTGTGAAATAAACTGCCGTTTCCAGCTCATTGCATTCAACCTTTCGTCCTTATATGCCGTCATCAACTCATCTAAAATCCTTTGAAAAGTAACAGCGGTATCGCCTGCTCGAAAAAACAATGTGGATAAGCTTTCAGCTTCTAATGTCCCGCCTTTCTTTAACTTACTGGTTAGTTCAATTTCTAGTATCTGAATCGTCGTCGATTTATCTCGCTTAATAACAGCATGGCAGTACCGACGCGGTCTATCCCCAACCAAATGCTGACTGCGACATCTTTTCTTCGGGACATCTCCGATTTTGCTCTCAATTTGCCACCCATGTTCTTCTTCCAGTTTTCGCAGCATGGACTGAAAGAACACAATTTTCTCGGGCGCATCTACTAAGTCCGGAGGGTCAAGATTGTCGACATCGGCCTTTAGAGCTTTTCCTTTGTCACTCCCTTGTTGCAGGCTAGCCAGTTCTTTAGGAGTCTGCTCTTCTATCTCTTCAAGGTCTGGTTCAGATTGGAGTGGCAGCGCCTTCACATTCCTTGGGCTACGCCTTGTATCGAGCTCCACATCAAAATTTAATCCGCTTCGCCCTAACTTTACAGAGTGCCGCTTTTTACTGGATTTCGGATTCGTGTCTGGGTCCAGTTCTCTAATATCTACGGGTGGTTTGCTAAGAGGTTTAGGTTTTTCGTCATTTTCTTTAGGGTCTTTGCTCAGCAATAGGTGGTCATCGGGGTGCGAGAAATAAACGATATCAAGGTCAGGTGCCTTCAGACCGGAAGCTGACCTAATTTCACGAATAAACACCTGATTCTCTTCAGGCTCTCTGCCCGTATAGCCTGCAAGTGAAATTTCACAATGGCTCAAGTTTGGCGGTGTAAAATCAAATGTCCAACGATCTGCGCCGTTTTCGATAATTGAATTCTGATTAATTGATTGGAAAATCGAGCCGAAGCTATCTTGCGTGTCAGAGTCAAAGAACAACCAAGTGAAGAATTTTCTGTACTGTAGGCTATTCATATACCTAACAGGGATATTCATAGACAACTCAACGTTACCAACCCAATCTTCAGACCAGGACTTACCAAGTTGCCAGGTATTCCCCTGATAAACAGCAGCGCGCACCACTTCTGAAGAATGAAAGAAAAGCATGCGTGCGACTTCTGCTATTGGTAACCAATATACTTTTTCGTCAGTTTCGATTCTGTACAGAACGCAATTGTCGAATTGTTCTGAAAAATCATCGACACGTTTTAAGGTGCGAGGTAGTTGTCGAAAATCTACTTTTTTCCAGCTGTCCTGCTGAGGCAACATAACCGTTTCTGTCCATCCCTGAGCCTTGTTTTCTGTTGATGTTCTTGGAAAGACAGTTCCGGGCACTAAGGCTGGTAATAGATCGATAGGCAAACCCTTCCTAAAATAACCTAGATCATCCCGGTAAAAATAACAAATGACTTTCCACTCTTGCCCTGGATTCTGATACCAATCTCCCAACAATATTAGCTTTGATTCTTTAGGTATTCCGCGAATTCCAATCTCATCAATATTAGACATAAATCGGGCTATCCTTAACTTCGTTCTAAACGTCGTATTTCCGCTTCAATCTTGGGGGTTACTAATTCTATTCGAATTGCAGCTGTTCTTAGTAAACGCCAGCGTTTCACCTCTAGGTCGTTCGATTTCATTTGTTCGTAAGCAATCCTCAATCTGCGGAGTTGAAAATCTTCTACCGATTCTTCATGGTCAGTGAGCCATTGGCTCGTCGCTGGTAGATCAGGCAAATGTTTCTCAACTGAATTTGACCGGGGCAGTTCCTTAATGATTCGAGTTCTTGTCAAACGTGGTCTATTACGCATGTTAGCCATGACCTCATATACTGATTCAAGATGCGCAACGTTTTTTGCATCCCAATCACGGTAGTTAACGGCGTAGTAGCTTTGCGAATTTACTTTTCGTTTTGGCCGATTAGACATCAGCCAGCTCTTGTCGTTGCGATACAACCAAGCATAGATAGCACCACCACGCTCGGTACTTCTAAGTTCTTTGACGCCTGCGCTTGGGTGCCGCTTTAGCATATCTATCCAACACTGTCTGTTTGCAGCAATTTCATTCCGAGCTGTGAATTTCTTACTAGAATGACTGAGCTCCAATACTTTGTCCGGAAGCCTGCGTACGTTTTCCAATAATTTGGCTATAGACAACTCGGGGACCAGCGCGGTTGTAACAAGCAAATGACGCAGAGGGTGAAAGGACTTACGATGTTTTCGAAATAAGTTAGTCAGCCAGTAGTTGTTTTCTGAAGACTGAAATTGATCTTCATATACGGTTCCAGCCCATGCCTTCTTAAGTAGCCCATGTATTTCCTGATGGCTGATCCGACTCTTTTTCACTAGTCCGAGTTCGGCTGCTAGATTTCTGTAAAATAACGTCCAGCGGTTAAAGCCAAGGCCTTTAGATTGAGTGGCTTGCAGCAACTGCCCATAACGGTCATGCAACGCTCTTTCGATATCTTTCAACTCTATATGTCTGGTATCTACATCCAATTTACTCTCGTTCGCCGAGATAAAAAGATGTTTCTCTTTCGGATGAAAAGAAATCATTGAGTATTCCAGTAAACATGAATGACTACTGCAAAATCCTAAGGCTGGCAACTGGTGGATTCGCCGCCAATAACACTCACCAAATTCCCTCTGCTGCTCTTTCAAGCATTGAGGGCAATAGAGAAAATACTCCTGTTGCTTGATCGCACTGGCTGCAATACCAGATCGAGTATGAATGTTACCTCCCGAGTCTGAGCCCATTGAACGAATCGTTTTCGAAGCTTGTTGCTGAGATAGGAAAGGTAAATAAATCGGCGCCAGCGTAAATGAGTCAATAAGCTCTTCCACGCTAGTCGGCCAAACAAGTTGAAGGTTATTAACGAGAGAACTTAAGTGGCTTGGTAAGTCTGGAACAGCAACCGCTGTTGAAGACGAAAACACTTCTCGAACAATAGATTTTTGATTACCAACTAAGCCGGTATGCTGCGCATACCGCGCAACTAAGCTGTATAGCAATTCGTCTTGGTAAGGAACGGGGAAATAGCCCAGCATACTAACCAGCCAGTAATTTATGGACTGGGTAAATAAGACCTTTGTCCTTCATCACCTCATACATAGATCCTGGTTTATCCGCATAGATCTTCCTGAGGTCTTTCTCAGGTAGCTGACCCCAGCTTTCTCGTTTCGTATAGACTGGTTTGGAGTCGGACTTTGTCTTTCTTGTCTTTTCCTCGCCCGTTTGTGTAAGCACGGTTGTCGCCATTTGTATTATCTGAATCAGTGTAAGGTCTGGTTTCCTCGTCAAGGCATCTGTAACGAGAGGCTTCGCAATATCTTCGGAAATGCCCATCGCGACGATCGTCTGTATCGCTGAATTAGCGATGTTCGTCTCATCAGCCTCTCCCAACTCAATCGTTTTAGGTTTTTCTAGAGGTTGTGATACGAGCTTATCCATTGCGTTTATCATGCTGCTTTCAAATTTTGGGAAAATGAGATCATTGCAATCTTCAAGTTTCTTCTTGTTGCCTGTCCGCAAAGCATCAAGCAAAGGTTTAACGATTGAAAACTCGTCTTCAAATACCTGTTCCAAAAGTTCGGGAGATAGAATTTCGTCTTCTGGAGTAGACGCTAATAAGACGGCGCGTGCTTGTGCAAGACAAAAGAGCTTAACAACTATGTCTGGAACGCCTTGAGTCAACTCATACAATTTATTTGTTAGTGGCTCATTTCTATCAACCATATTTCTCAGCCACTGGTATGGCCAAAGTTCTTCAAGGAAATCTTCCCAGCTTTCATCCTTAGGCAATCGATCCCAGACCAGACTTCCATCGCCACTTGCACGCCTAGCCTGCCGGAACTCACTAGCAAACAACCGCAGAGCTTTAGGGGTTCCAATAAGTACAACGGAGACTTCTACGACATTTACCAGCGTTACCAAAAAGTTGATCATTTTCTTCTCGCCACCACTTTTGGCGAGACTCATGTGCTGGAACTCATCGATGACAATCAAACCAATGGCGTGTATCAGGCAAAGATCAGCAACATCAGCCATCATTTTTGCGATGGTTGGTCTGCCGGATGCGTACTGCTGCCTATAATTAAGGTTTAACCGACGATCTAGCGCAATAAAAAAGCTTAGGCAGAAGTCAGAAAGTGAACCATCATATGGGCAATCAACTTTAAGCCAGGGCACCTGGAGCATATGAAGGTCTGGATGATATATAACACGCTGATAAGTGTTCAGTACCAGATTTATCGTCGTGGATTTCCCAGCACCGGAAATTCCGGCAATCGTCATAGATGAAGCGGGAGAGTCCACATCATGATGCATATAGGTTGTTAGATTTTCATTCTGAATCAAGCCGCGGATTGAGTTTAGCTTTCTCTTGAATGTTGCGGTTTTTGGGTTCCTATTCAGGTAGCTGCATCTGATCAGCTTTGACAGCTTCTGCTCAATAATAATGTGGTTTGTTTGGGGTACAAAAAAATCTCGAGTTAAGCGGTTTATTGCATGAGTTCGAATGTGGCATGGCAAATTAATTTCTTCAGGCTGAAAACGAGGCCTCTTTACCAAAGCTTTTGCCACCTCTATTGGACTCATAATTTCAGGAAGCGCTGCTATCAGCGGGTTTTCATCGTACTCAGGCAAACCTGTTTTTTTGTATTCTGCTTCAGGAAACCTTGTAATTTTGGGGTTAGTCATCTGAGTCCCCATCTTTCAATAGGTCTTTCAACCGAGTTGGAAGTTTAAAGCTTTTTTGCTCGGTATTTGCCCCATGAATCGGTGTTACAGTCGCAGAAGTCCTTTCCAAAGATTCACTCCGATCTGCTGTTTTATTGCTTCGCTCATACTGTCTTTCTTTACGCTTATTGCCTGCTATTCCTTTCGCTCTTTGCGCTTTCTCTGTTCTCGTATATTTTGGTTGATGCTGCTTGGATTCGTCTTTGATTTGCTGAAGTTCACTAACCAAATTAACCGAGCCTGATCGTTTCTTAAGTTTTGAAGTGGCTGCTACATCCAATCGAATGTCCTGGACAACCCATAGTTCCCATATGGTTATATTGGCGTAAGCACGACTTCGAGACGTTAAGTTTGCGGGTATAAATTCAGCATACGAGTCAGAGGGACGAAGGTAAATTGCATTCGTACTGTATAAGTCATAGGCAACGGTAACCGTTTTAGGCCCTCTGTAATTCTCTTCGAACCAACCCCACTCCAGCGCTTGTTTACAGCTGTAATAACAGCCAAAAAGCTTTAGGCCATGCTCGGTCACAGTCGCGTTGGTATGAGGGAGCAGGTTGACCTTGACTAGTTTAGGGTCAGGTCTTCTTAGTAAGCCTGTGCGATATTCGATTCCCCACGTCCACAGCGCCAAAGGGTTCGCTGGAAGTTTTTTCGGAATATCAGAGTCAATATCGTAAGTTCGAATAACATGATCATTATTATAGTGAAGCACTATCTTAATCATCATTTTCGTGAACTCTTTTAGAGTTAGTATTCCATCTTGCCGATAATCATTACCATGCCGTTTCTTGCCAATTGGATTTTTGGTTACATAACCTTCAACAAAAGGCTTCATTTTAGTCTGAACAGTTCGGAAATAGCGTTCAACAATTCCTTTCCAGTCAGCTCGGTAGGCAGGCGTATTTTGAATCTCGACGTGAAAAGCTTTAATGAGTACTTCGACATGTCGACCAAGCATTTCACCTTTGTCTCCAATTATATGTTCTGGCAAACCCTGCATTGGCCATAGGTCAGACGTGATATCAATGCCATGCTCTGCACAATAATCGACTTTGTTTGCCATAGCATTTCCAAGCGCCTCCATTGCACTGACCCAGGAAGCATTCTCCAAGCCTATGTACATACCAACAATCGCTCGACTGAACACGTCGACAACAAAATACATAGTAGGTCGGCCAACTATTTCTGCTCGGTCCTGTTCTGACACAAGGTACACATCAGCAATGGTGGCATCAATTTGGTAAAGGTATCCAGGACCAGGCACTTCAGCTGTCGAGGTACCAATACTGGGACTGAAGTCTTTCAGATAGTTAATTTCACCTTCACGCTTTTTGGTCACTTCGATCGATGTATATTCTTTCTGAAAAAAATATTTAAATTGACGCTCTGTTGGCACATTTATTAAGTCTTCCGGCGATGCTGGAATTTTAACCCCATAAGCGATCAATAATTGGTTGTATGCATAATCAAAGTCATATTTATTTTCGTTGAGATAACTTTTTTGGATAACTACCCTGAACAGAGATTTGACTTGATCTGTTATCGGGACACCTTCACCCAGATTACGGGTACGGATGGGGCCGTTTCTCTTCTCTTTAAATGTTTTCGGTTTTCCTCGTCCCCCACACAAGTCATAACGGCCACTCAATGAATTCGGACACATACCGAATTGCCAATATTTTCGCAGCCAACGATACAACGTTTGCTTTGTAACTTTGTTCTCTTCCATGATCTTACTCATCAGCAATCCACGGGCCTTTCTCTCATAAATATCGGGCTCAGACTTGACTATATCCTTGATAGCAATCCATGCATTTTGTTGTACTTTCTCGGATTTCGAACCTGCCTTAGGTGCGCTCATACTGATATTTACGTAAGGGTCATTGATTACTTTAAGATCGGCTCTAGCCAACAAGTGTTCAAATTCTGATTTCCGTGTTGCTTGTGGTAGGGCTCTTTCGTCATCAACATTTATCCAATAAATTAATTGTGGATTGCTCCAGAGTATCCTGATCCTCTTGGTATCCCATTGATAAACATCATTTGGCATGAACATAATTTACCTCCTGATTTAACCAATACTCTGACAGTTCTATATCCCTTGCTTTTAGCTTGGTGTGCAGTGTTCCGTGAATGTCCCAAAGAAAAGCGTGCTGCGCGGCTAAGTGTCTGAAGTATTGGAGGTGAGCGCCGGGCTCTTGAGCATATTTGTCATCCAGCTCTCGTAACGGAACTGGCAATTTTTCCTCCGAATTGCCATCAAGCGCTTTGGCGATTCGTTCGAAAATGCTCATTCTCTCGGAAGCCTCAAGGTCATAACTGTGCATGTGAGGCGCTAACCAGCGGATATTTTTTACCGACGTAACTGGTACATCGTTTTCTGTAAATGCGTACCAAGCTACTTTTTCATTTTCCCAAAAGCGACGCTCAATCTCCTGTTTTTCTAGTGTGCGCGCATCCTCTAGATCTTCAGCATACTTGACGGAAACAGCACTACTAACTAAAACCCCATCAATTTCCATATCAATTAAAAAATCAGTAGTCATAACCTGAAGTATCCCTTTGTATGCGGGATGTTTGATACCTAATCTTTTTGCAATATCAATAGTGGTTTCAGGGTTAAGAGGGAACTGCTCACGTATATCGACTACGGTATCATTCCAATCAAAAAGTAAAAATGCCGCAAGCTCAAGGTCTGAAAGTAGATGGACAATACGGTTATTAGTAAGAGCTGGACGGCGATGTACTCTTCCCTTGCTTGGAACATCTCGTACAGTTAGAAAGGGCTGATAATCTTTTCCATAACCTTGACCACGTTTTTCTTTTTGTAAGCGTCTCAGAATTGCAGGCTGAAGAAGACTCTTAATTTCTTTTGGGTAGGGGCTTAAGAAAGCGGTTTTCATACTCATATTGATAATCCGAGCGAGGCTAGTAAGTCAAAGCATAGCTCGGATTATATTAAGTATGATAGTTTTTTGTTTAGTATGATACTTTTATGTAAGTGTGATAGTTTTTTGTCAATCTACATTTAGAAAGTGCTCAAACTTAGCGCTATTCCACCGTCACCGACTTTGCCAAGTTTCTAGGCTGGTCAACGTCCGTACCTTTAATTAACGCTACGTAGTAGCTCAATAGCTGTAGCGGCAAGGTATAAATGATAGGTGCAATAGCCGCTTCGCAGTGCGGTACGTCAATAACGCGCATGGTTTCATCCCCTGCAAACGCTGCGTCTTTATCTGCAAATACATACATGATACCGCCACGTGCGCGCACTTCTTCAACGTTCGATTTAAGTTTTTCAAGCAGTTCGTTGTTCGGCGCCACAACAATAACTGGCATTTCATCATCAATTAGCGCAAGAGGGCCGTGCTTCAATTCACCCGAGGCATAGGCTTCAGCGTGAATGTAAGAAATCTCTTTTAGTTTTAGCGCGCCTTCCATAGCAATGGGATATTGGTCGCCACGACCTAAGAACAAGCTGTGGTTTTTGTCTGCAAACTCTTCCGCTAAATCTTCGATACCGCCTGTAATAGCCAGGGTCTCTTCAAGTTTGGCAGGCAAGCTGTGAAGTGCAGAAACAATGGCCTTGCTGTCGGACTCGGTCATGCCGTTTTCTTTGCCCAATGCAAGGGTTAGCATAAGGAAAGCAGCAAGCTGTGTGGTAAAGGCTTTGGTAGATGCAACGCCTATTTCCGCGCCCGCGCGAGTCATAAATGCCAAGTCAGATTCGCGTACTAATGACGAGCCCTGAACATTACATATGGTCAAACTAGACATATAGCCCAACTCTTTCGCTAAGCGAAGTGCGGCTAATGTGTCCGCTGTCTCGCCTGATTGAGAAATAGTAATAAGTAGGCTGTTTGGGTGCACCACCGATTTGCGGTAACGAAACTCTGATGCAATTTCTACGTTACACGACACATTGGCGTACTGCTCTAACCAATAGCGCGCTGTCATACCTGCGTGGTAGCTAGTACCACAGGCAATGATTTGTACATGCTGTACTTTTTTGAAAATTTCGTCAGCGCCTTTTCCAAATACATCAGCGGTAAGTCCGTTTTCATCAATACGGTCTTTTAATGCGTTACGCACAACCGTTGGCTGCTCGTGAATTTCCTTAAGCATGTAGTGGCGGTAACCCGCTTTGTCACCCGCGTCGTGCTCGATATTCGATTCAATGATTTCGCGCTCAACGGCATTGCCGTCTTTATCAAAGATTTTAACGTCGCGACGTGTAATCTCGGCTACGTCGCCCTCTTCTAAAAAGATAAAGCGGCGTGTTACTGGCAATAGCGCCATTTGGTCTGACGCAATAAAGTTTTCGCCAAGCCCAAGCCCAATGACTAACGGGCTGCCAGAACGTGCAACCACTACGCGGCTAGGGTCTTCTTTATCCATAATTACTGTGCCGTAAGCACCGTGGAATGTCTTAACCGCACTTTGTACTGCGTCTAAGAGTGTACTTCCCGATTTAAGCTCTTCATGCACAGTGTGCGCAATAGTTTCTGTGTCGGTGTCGCTGGTAAAAGTGTAGCCTTTATCTTTTAGCTGCGCTTTTAAACTTACGTAGTTTTCAATAATGCCGTTGTGAACCACGGCCACGCGTTCGGTAGAGAAATGGGGGTGAGCGTTTGCTTCAGTTACACCACCATGGGTGGCCCAACGGGTGTGTGCAATACCAGTTGTACCTAGTGCCTCGCCTGCTGCTACCGCATCAGCAAGCTCTTGTACTTTACCTGTACGGCGAATACGGGTAAGCGTGCCGTCGCCTTGCAATAGCGCCACACCGGCTGAATCATAACCGCGATACTCAAGTCTTTTTAAACCCTCTAACAGAATTTCTACCACGTTACGTTCAGCAACTGCGCCAACAATTCCACACATAATTATTCTCCACTCGGCGCTGCAATAAGCACGGTCACGCCCTGATTTTCAATATTAAGTTTGTCTTCATCACTAATGCCTTCATCGGTGATCAAAACAGAAATGTTTTTCCAGCTCAGCTCTAGATTAGGCATTTTATGGGTTAGTTTTTTTGAGCTGGCTAATACCACCACCTTACTGGCCGCCGCGGCCATCGCGCGAGTAACACCTATTAGCTCGTTAAAGGTGGTAGTGCCTCTGTTTACATCTATGCCTGCCGCGCCAATAAACGCAATATCAAAACTATAGGCGCTAACTAACTGTTCAGCCATGGCACCCTGAAAGGACTGAGACTGTGCATCCCAGGTTCCACCTACCATTAGAACAGTAGGTTCATTCTCGCACTGGGTAAGAAAATTGGCAGTAGACAGGGTATTGGTCATCACCACCAAGTCATCGATATTTGATAAATGGGGCAACACTGATGCGGTTGTAGAGCCGCAATCTATAACCAACTTGTTGCCTGGTTTCAGCAAGCTTGCTGCGAATTGGCCTATAGCATTGATTGCTGGGCTAGCAGTTGAATTAGTGAACGTATCATTGGTGATAAGTTGAGATGGTCCAGCATTTGAGTTCGTAGTGGATGGCACAGGCACTGCGCCACCAAACTGTCGAATCAGTAAACCTTGCTGCGAAAGGGCAGCAAGATCTTTTCGAATGGTCACTTCAGACGTAGCAAAACGCATAGCCAAATCTTCAACTTGTGATTGGCCATGTTCTGTTACCCACGCCACTATCTGCTGGCGGCGCTGTTCAACTGATTTACTGCTTTTCAATACAACCCCGATGCTTGTGCGGGCTACTTATTTAGCCTTCCTGTTAGCGTTGCCCTAATTGTGCACAAGCTAAGGAAAAAGTTTGCAAAATAGTCCCCAAAGAGCTTTCTATTCTCAACTGACAACTTTCAAAACGAAAGTTTTAAATTTTAAAGTGAAAGTATCGTAAGTTAAATCGAAATATTGGTCAAGGTAATTGTTTAATTAAACGTCAGCGATGCCTTTTGAGCACTAGCTTTTATGGCTAGCTCAATGACTTTGATAACAGGTACAACCGTGCTCGCGTCTGCGGGCGAGAACTTACCGTCTTCAATAGCGTGAGCAAGGCGATTGAAAAACGTCAGGTATTCGCCTTTAAGTGTTGTAACCGTCTCTTCAATTAGCTTGCCGCTTTCGTTAGCAACAGCTAATACGCCATGTTCCTCGTCATTGGTTAGGGCCCAGTTCTCATCGTCAAAAGGCAGACCAGCTCGCAGCTGGTCCTCTTGAGGGTCTAAATAGAATTTTCGAAAGCTACCTTTTGTGCCTTGCAAATCGTAACGCAGTGTTGCCCCGGCCTGGAAAGCTGAGCTTCCTAGCTTCACAACTTTGTCACTGTAATGAAGCGTCACATCGAAAGTATCATCTGATTGCCCGTTTTCGCGCAATGTCTGTATGCTTGCCGAGACTTCTTTCGGCTCGCCAAAAAGCTGCAGAGCTTGGTCGATTAAGTGGGGGCCCAAATCCCAGAAAATACCGCTGCCAGGCCCCGCATTTTCACGCCACCTGTTGCGTGGAATGGGGCGAAAACGATCAAAACGGCTTTCAAGACGTTTAATTTCACCAAGACGTCCATCATCAATTAGCTTTTTAATAGTAAGAAAATCACCATCAAAGCGCCTGTTATGATACACGCACAGCTGTCTATTTTGCGCGTTAGCAAGGTCAACCAAGGCTTCTGCTTCTTCACTGTTTAATGTGAAGGGTTTTTCTACTAACACATGACAACTGTGCTCTAACGCCATCCTCGCTTGCTGGCCATGAAGATGATTAGGTGTGGTAATGATCACTAAATCAACATCGTGAATTTTTAGTGCTTCTTCTAACGAACTGTAGACTTCTGCGTGGGGCAACACTGCTTTAACCGCATCCGGCTTTGATGAAATAACCACATCAATAGAAAACTGTGGCAGATAATTGAGAAAGGGTAGATGAAAGGTGGTTGCAGAAAATCCAAAGCCAACCAGTAAAGTAGATATCATTGCAGCTCCATGTGAGATTTTAAGGTAAGTGAATACACACTATAAAAAAGATAGAGTGATACATCAGCCAGAGGTTCACTATTTCTCATCACCGCACTTGCGAATGCTTGTGAAAACTAGAGGGAACGATAGTTTTGGCTGAATTGCGGGCTAAACCAGTTTGTTTTTAAATAACACTGCTGGGAAAATGGGCTAACAGAATGTTTTGTACTTCTGCTAAGCCCATGAAAAAGCGAGGGGACGTTTATTTTTTCGTCGGACGCGGCCAGTTCGGAATATTGCGCTGTTTACCACGTGCAACAGCCAGAGCGTCTTCGTCTACCGTTGAGGTGATGACAGACCCCGCCCCCACTGTTGCTCCTTTGCCAATGTTTACAGGCGCTACAAGTGACGAGTTCGAGCCGATGAAAGCATTTTCACCGATCACTGTCTTTGATTTATTCACGCCATCATAATTACAGGTGATGGTGCCTGCACCGATATTCGCTTTAGCACCTACTTCGGCGTCGCCCAAATAGGTCAGGTGATTAGCTTTTGCGCCTTCACCTAATACCGCTTTTTTCATTTCAACAAAGTTGCCCACTTTGGCATTCTTTTGCATAACGGCGCCTGGTCGTAGTCTGGCGTATGGCCCTACTGTACACCCCTCTCCAACGCTCGCTTCTTCAACTATAGAATTTGGCTCTATAACAGCGTTATCGGCGATAGTGCAGTTGCGTAGAATACAATTAGCGCCAATGATGACGTTATTGCCAAGGGTTACCTTACCTTCAACAATAACGTTCACGTCTATAACAACATCGTTGCCGTTATCTAACTGCCCGCGCAAATCAAAACGAGCTGGATCTAAGAGTGTTACACCATTAGTCATTAATTCGTCAGCCTGGCGACGTTGAAGTGCGCGTTCCAGGTTTGCCAGCTGTAACCGGTTGTTCACACCTTCCACTTCAACTGCAGATTGAGGCTGAGCAGACTGGATACGCTTGCCTTCTGATGCTGCCATTGCAATAACGTCGGTAAGATAATACTCACCTTGCGCGTTATCATTGCTTAATTCACCTAACCAACGTTTGAGGTCTGCTCCGGACATCATCATCATGCCCGTGTTGATTTCTTTGATTTCACGCTGTTCATCAGTCGCGTCTTTGTGTTCTACGATAGCCGTTATATTGTCGTTTTCACGAATAATGCGGCCCATACCTGTGGGGTCGTCTAAATTCACAGTGAGCAGTGCTAAATCACAGCCTTCCTTTGCTGCTTTTAATGCACTTAGTGTTTCTTCACGAATAAGTGGTGCGTCGCCAACAAGAATCAATACATCTTCATTGTCTTTGATATGCGGCGCCGCTTGCTGCACTGCATGGCCTGTTCCTAACTGCTCGGCCTGCAAGCACCAGTTCAGATTCTCCTCAACGACCGTTGCCTTTAGCTGGTCGCCTCCATGACCGTATACTAAATGAATGTCATCAGCGCCGAGTGACTTAACCGTATTAATAATGCGCTGTACCATAGGTACGCCGCCTACCTTGTGTAAAACCTTAGGTAACGAAGACTTCATGCGAGTGCCTTTACCCGCCGCTAAAACAACCACTGAGAAAGCCATATAATTCCTTTATTCCGCAAAGAGAATGAAAACGGCGCTTAGTGTAGCTAAGCTAAAATAAGAAGTCAGCGACTGATTAGGAAAATAACTGTATGGACACCATGAGATTGTGCTCAGGTGCTTCGTTATTTAGTCTAAACTTACGGTGAGCCACCTAGTAGTTCATAATTGCAACGGGTATACTCGCACTCTTAGGTAAGGTTCAGTCAGGCAAGGGAGCATGCGCAGTCTGTGAACACATTTCGTACACTACATAGAAG
>Ga0105235_100253_pt1 | contig 20617 bp, 16 predicted proteins | sample Virmet3819_2500_FD_90059 | JGI IMG/M metagenome (GOLD analysis project Ga0105235, IMG submission 90059) | Marine viral communities from the Southern Atlantic ocean transect to study dissolved organic matter and carbon cycling - metaG 3819_2500 | ecosystem: Environmental > Aquatic > Marine >... | reverse complement strand
CCACCGTGACGATGAGTGGGGCGGCGAATACGAAAACCGAATCCGCCTGCCGATTGAAGTAGTACGCCGCGTGCGCGAGGCAGTAGGTAAGAACTTTATCATTATCTATCGTTTGTCGATGCTCGACCTTGTTGAAGGTGGCTCTACTTATGAAGAAGTCGTACAGCTTGGCAAAAAAATCGAAAAAGCGGGTGCCACTATCATTAACACTGGTATTGGCTGGCACGAGGCGCGTATCCCAACTATAGCAACTAAAGTACCCCGTGCGGCATTTACGTGGGTAACGGCTAAATTCCGCGAAGCACTATCAATTCCGGTAATCACATCGAACCGCATCAACACCCCTGAGGTAGCTGAAGAAGTGTTGTCTCGCGGAGATGCTGACATGGTATCAATGGCTCGCCCATTCTTAGCCGACCCTGACTTTGTGCGCAAAGCGCAGCAAAATAAAGCCGATGAAATCAATACCTGTATCGGCTGTAACCAGGCCTGCCTTGACCATGTATTTAACGGCAAAATGACGAGCTGTTTGGTAAACCCTCGTGCGTGCCACGAGCTTGAAATTAACGTGAAACCAGCCGATACCAAAAAGCGTGTTGCAGTTGTGGGTGCAGGCCCGGCAGGATTAGCAGCGGCAGTCACCTCAGCTGAGCGTGGACACGATGTTGTGATTTACGATGCATCTAGTGAAATTGGTGGTCAATTTAATATCGCCAAACAAATTCCTGGCAAAGAAGAGTTCTATGAGACGCTGCGTTATTTCAAGCGCCAGATTGAGCTTCACAAAAACATTACCCTTAAACTGAATACCTATGTTGACGCCGCCACGTTAAATGATGAAGGGTTTGACGAAGTAATGGTCGCAACGGGTATCAAACCACGTACGCCAGCGATTGAAGGTATTGAGCACGAAAAAGTGCTGACCTATATTGAAGTATTGAAGGAAAAGAAACCCGTTGGCAATAAAGTGGCCATTATCGGTGCCGGTGGTATTGGTTTTGATACCGCTGAATACTTGTCTCATGGCAAAGAAACGCCAAGCCAAGATATTCCTGCATTCATGAAAGAGTGGGGCATTGATATGACTTTCTCAGCACGTGCGGGAATTGAAGGCGTTAAGCCGCAGCCAGAGCCATCGCCAAGAGAGATCTTCCTACTACAGCGCAAGACTACAAAAGTAGGCGCAGGTTTAGGCAAAACAACGGGATGGGCGCACAGAGCCGGCTTATTAGCCAAAGGGGTTACCATGATCCCCGGGGTAAGCTACGATAAAATTGATGATGAAGGGCTACACATTACGGTAGAAGGCAATAGCCAAGTATTGCCAGTTGACAACATCATCATCTGTGCAGGCCAAGAGCCGATGCGAGATATCGTTGAAGGCTTAAACATGCCTTATCACTTAATTGGCGGTGCTGATGAAGCGTTAGAGCTAGACGCAAAACGCGCAATCGACCAAGGCACGCGAGTGTGCGCTGCGGTCTAATGACCTAGTGCAAACGCGTTTAGGAATAGAAGTGCCGCATCAAAAGGTGCTTTAAATTGATGATAAACCCTTCTTTTTTTCGGAAGGGTTTATTTTTTTCAGCCGCCGAAGGCTGTGATTTTTTATGAAAATGCCGAAACCAGACCTGTTTCAGTCTGTGATGGTAGCTTAGACCTGCTATTATCGTTTTCTTTTTTTCGAGATAAACATGACGTTCAGCAACACCCGAGACTTAGTTCAAGCCGTTAGCAATTCACCAGAGACTATCGAGTTTAACGATGTTATCGCGCTCGTTGATAGCGCGTTTGCCTTTACGCCAACCGCGTTCACCAATGGTGATGTAACAAACGAAGCTAACCAGAACAATGGCTCATGCAAGCTGCTAGCACTCGGTCAGCATTTAAAACTAAATCAAGCACAAACACTGGCTTTATTTGGGCGCTTTTATCGTGAAGACGTACTCAATAACCCTGAGGGTAACGACCATGCCAATATCCGCAACTTTATGAAAACAGGGCATGAAGGCGTGGCGTTTGAGACGTTTCCTTTAGTTGAACTATAAGACAGCAAAGCGTTATGACAGTTGAACAGGTAAAGTGTTGTGAAATCGTGACATGCTTTTGAAACACATGCTTTTGAAATAGTTTAGTCTCGCTCTGTCAAAATCAGCTCGCTAGACTGGGGCATTATCGCAAAGTCAAACTGCCCTAAGACGTTCATTCCCAGTAAACCATCAGCATCGGGTAGGGCGTCCTCGGGAAGAACGATGGCAGATACATCATTGAACTCGTAGCCAGCGAAATAAAATCGCGGTATTTGTATAAGTGGAGCTTCGATAGTTCCTGATGCGGTTCTAACGTTGAAGTTGCCAATAAACGTGAGGTTTCGCATACGGCCCAAGCGAGCAAATAATCGCGACGATATTGCAGTAGTACTGGCACCCGTATCTAAAATCATGTTGGCTTTTTGGTTAAGCGCCTTTGCCTCAAGACGATATTGATCGCCAATGCGTTCAAGGGCTACGCGTGTTTGATACCGAGCCGCGTCTGGGCTTGTGGGTTCAATTTCGCTGTTGCTTGGTGCGGTGTCTGCGCTGGCCATATCGCGCATTTCATAGGCTTTATCGCGAATGATATTGGCGTCTCTGTCGTTTAACGGCAGAGCGGCGAGTACATCTTCCATCAGCGTAAGCTTTTGCTGGTAAGCGTACGCTTCAGCCAAATTGAGGGTGTAGTGTTTAGCGTCGGGTATTCGCTGATACAAGGGCTCATTTAACCTGGCAACTAGTTCCCATTGTTCGTCTTGACTTAACTGCGTTTGCGCCTGCTGATATAAAGTGGCAATTTTAGTGTCGATCAACGAGAGCGTTTCAAGTGAAAGAGGCAACTCAGCTAAATCGTAATAGTGTACCAGAGCCGTGGGAAGTGGCTTCGTCATCTCAATCAACTCACCTTCCAGTAACAGTAGCGATTCGTTGAGCGGGTTATTTTTTAAATAGTTGGTTAGTTCAGTGGTGAGTAACGCATACTGTCCGTCATCGAGCAGAGTGGTTAGGGCTGCTATATTATTTTGGGTAATCTGTCGCGAAGTTGAGCGTAGATCTTCACGCACATTTGACGGGACGTGAGCACCGTCAGCGTTTGAAGAGGTGATGGTGGTGCGTTTTTTGTTGAAGGGCTCTGCATTGCCCTTTGCCTGAGTCTCATTTTCTAGCGCTGCCTCATGTTGTAAACGATGCTCATAGCTTGCCTCCAGCTTATAAGCACTGTCATTGTGCTGCTTTAAGCTAATCCATAGGTAAACATTGATGCCTAACGACACGCATAGAAACAGTGTAAGCAGAACTGCGAGCCATATCTTCATTGTGTTAAACACGCCTGACCATAAACGTCTACAAACTGCTTAGGCATCCGTTTTGGCGCGCCTGTATCAAGGCTAACGCACACAAATGTGGTTATGGCATCGAATACGGTTTTGTTTCGCTTTGGGCAGATAAACTGAAATTGACGCTTTAAAGTCAGTTTGTTGTCACAATGCACTATCCACGTTGCACATTCTAACTTATCACCAAGATGAGTTGGCAGGTGATAGTTAAGTTCGTGACGCTTAATAACCATGCCGCGGTTTAGCGCCTGATAATCGGCAAACTGTAGGCCGAGGGCGTTTGAATGAGCCCATGCCAAGCTTTCGACCTGAGACAGGTATGCCACATTGTTCACGTGTTGATAGTGGTCTATGTGCGTTTCATCAACATGCCATTGCTGCACATAGGGGTTGTCTAACATCCAATTAAGCGTTGGGTTGCTCAAATTTTTTCCTTTCTTCCAATCTGTTTTATATCTAACACTACTTCGCTTCAAACAACAGGTAACGGGTTATCTTCAGGTAACGTCAACTCGTCACTCAATAACGTCTGCATTATCGCCTTTTCACGTACCAACACCGGCTGAATAAAGCTTTGTACATCACCTAAGGCTTTGAACGCATCGAACCCTCGTTCCAAAAATTCGTGAAGGGCAAGCAAGCCTGCAAGCTTTGCGGGTCTCCGCGATAGAGAAATTAGCATACCTATACCACGAATTTTTATGACATCAGCAAGTTGATCGCCCAAGTGTGAAATTATATCGATTTGATGTGTGCGATCGTCGATTCTGCCAACGTGTCGATAGGCGAGCGCATAGTTATCGCGATTGATGGGTTCGTCAGGAAAGTGAGCTTTAAGGTACTGAGCCATCGCCATATCTAAATCAAACGACAATGCATTTAACGATAGTGCATCGTCCATGGCGTTCATGGCTTTATCGGGGAGTACTTTTGCGAGTTTTGGAATAACGCGAACTAAGTCAGCGTCCCGTTGGCTAAAGTCTTTTGGGCCATACAACTCATCCACAAAAAACGCCATGGCTTTTTGGTAACGCTTTTGCTGGGCTAAATCGTCGTGAGTAACCAGTAAACGCTCACATTGCCAATGCTGCAGCTGATGAATGATAGGCATTACGCCCAGTTGATTAGCCAAATCACGAAGGGCATTTACCCGATGGATATGTTTAATGATCTCTTGCGCCAAATGACAAACTCCCCGTAACGTTGGCATAACTCAATTTTTGTAAACCTAGATTGACCCAAGCAAGCGTGCCTTTCAAGTGAGAAAGTGATGTTTTACTGGTATACTCGCCGCCATTAGTTTAGCTCGCTTATTTAGATTATTAATTAACGTAATGAACAGTCAAAGTAGTCAGTCATCATTGAACAATACCCTCGAAAATGATCCCGCTTATGCACACAAGCTAGGTTCAGAAAGAGACAAAGATGTTCCCACGTTAATATCATTATTTAATAGCACGTTTGAAGATTTCAATACACGCTTGGTTTTAGGCGATGATGAACCTATTTACATCCCTGCAGGTAACGAAAAACCTTACCATCAAATCGTGTTTGCTCATGGGTTTTTTTCAAGTGCTTTGCATGAGATTGCCCATTGGTGCATTGCGGGCGAAAAGCGCAGGCTTCTAGAAGATTACGGGTACTGGTATTGCCCTGATGGACGTAATGAAACTCAGCAGGCAGACTTTGAAAAAGTAGAAATTAAGCCGCAAGCTATCGAATGGGCGTTTACCGAAGCCGCCGGCAGAAGGTTTCAGGTGAGTACCGACAATTTGAACGGCGCAGAACCCGACAGAGAAGGTTTTACTAAAAATGTTGCAGCACAGCTAGCGCTTTACGAAGCCGATGGCTTTCCGCCTAGAGCTGAACGCTTTATCAACGCCTTAGAAAATACTTTTTGCAAAAAGAAGCACGATGACGCCCCTGGAGCAAATGCAGCATGATAAATAACGATTCTGACCGCCCAGCCATTTTTAAACTTGGTGTTCTGGTAAACCCTTTTGCAGGAATAGGTGGGGCTCTTGCACTTAAAGGCAGTGACGGCGCTGAAATTCGTGAAAAAGCACTGGCAATGGGTGCGGAGCGAAAAGCCAACGAAAAGATGGCAAAAGCACTTAGTATTCTTGAAGCATTATCGGGGCAATTTACTGTCATGACCGCGTCAGGCGATATGGGCGAAACAGTGTGTGAATCTCTAGGGATTCCTTATGAGGTAATCTACACACCTAATGCCGAGCAAACCGAAGGTGAAGATTCAGAGCGCGCTGCAAAAGCCATGGTAGAAGCTAACGTTGACCTACTACTGTTCGCAGGAGGCGACGGCACTGCGCGAAATATTTGCAGCGTAGTTGGCACGCAGGTACCAGTGTTAGGCGTGCCAGCGGGCTGCAAAATTCATTCAGGCGTTTACTGTGTATCGCCGTCAGCGGCGGGGCAGGTAGTAAGCCAAATGATCGCTGGTGAGCTAGTTAGCGAGATGGACGCCGAAGTCCGTGATATTGATGAAAATGCGTTTCGCGAAGGAAAAGTGATTGCTAAGCATTACGGTGAAATGCGGGTACCGGCCGAGTTGACTTACGTTCAAGCAGTAAAAATGGGCGGCAAAGAAGACGAGGCGCTAGTGTTAGACGACATTGCCGCTTATGTAAGCGAAATTATGGACGATGAGCCTGACACTTATTTTGTTATGGGTTCTGGCTCGACCGTGGGCGCGGTTATGGAGTTCCTCGACTTAGATAATACCTTGTTAGGTGTTGACGTAGTCAAGCAGGGTGAAGTAGTGGCAAGTGACGTGACTGCTAGCGAATTGATTACGCTAACTCAAGATAAATCCACCAAAGTGATTTTGACGGTTATTGGTGGTCAGGGGCATATCTTGGGCCGCGGAAATCAACAGTTAAGCCCAGCGTTTATTCGTCGAATTGGCAAACAAAACATGCTTGTCGTCGCCACTAAGCAAAAACTTCAGGCATTAAACGGTAAGCCGCTTCGATTAGATTCAAGCGATGCATCCCTCGATTCTGAATTAGCGGGCGCGTTTACAGTTATTACAGGCTACAAAGATAAAGTACTTTGCCAGGCTGTTTAAAAGCAAAGTAAGACAACCGAGGACGCGATGCGTTTATTGTCAGCCCGTTTCATTTTAAATTTAAGAAAATAGAAAACTGAAGATTAAGAACTGATATCTAAATATCGAAAAAGGAGTATGAAGTGTTACCACCTGCTGCAGCACCAGAATATGTCGTTAAAGCGATTGCAGAGATAGAGGCAAGCCTTGACGACGTAGTTAATCACGGTAGCGACAACGAGTTGTTTATTGCAAGCTATCTGCAAGGGCATTTCGCAGTAGAATCCCGTCAACTGGAAATGCGAGAAGATGCCTCCATAGCCATGCTCAACGATAAAATGGTGGAAAGCTTAAATGAAGCGTTTGCCAACAATGAACTAGAAAGCGAAGACGCCAAACAAGTAAAGGCGCTTTGGGATAGGTTAGTCGCGATGTAAATGCGGCTTTCCTTTGCTTCTGTTAACCAGTTGCTTTTGTTCCTCTTCTTCCCAATCCTTTGTCCTTTACAATCCATTACATCTTTATTTTTCGCTGTCCTTTTTAATCTATCAAACCTTAGTGTTCAAAGCATGAACTCGCTTTAGCAAGTACCCTTGTTAAAAGACTGAGTACAGGGGCGAAGACGTTTTCGACCCTGTACTCTATAGCGAATTATTCGCTAAATTCATCGAACGCACGTAGTGCATCTGCCGCGTACATAAACGATGGGCCACCGCCCATGTAAACTGACATCCCGCATACTTCTTCAATTTCTTCACGGGTTGCTCCTAAATGCACTAACGCTTTAGCATGAAAGCCTATGCAGCCATCACATCGCGTTGCAATACCAATGGCAAGGGCAATAAGTTCTTTCGTTTTTTTATCCAACGCGCCGTCAGCGGTTGCAGCTTTAGCCATGTCGGAAAAGCCTTTCATTACCTCTGGGACACCTTTCTTAACTTCGCCTAAGTAAGGATTTAGGCTTTCTGTAATCTCTTTATATGATTTAGTCATTCTAAATGCTCCTGCTGTTTGTCGCTCATTTGAAAACAAGTAATAAACCTTCACATAGCGTTATGTTAAAGCGTGGTTTTTGGTTCACTATGATACAAGTCAAAGCTTTGTTCTTTTTATTGTGAAATACGTCTTTGGTAGAATAGATAAGGGTAAAGAGATACTCTAAGGTTTGTCGAGTTTCATCTAGTAACCGTTTTATTATTTTGAAAATTATCTCAAGTCGTGGAATGGCGAGTTATCTATCTTCATTAGTCTGCTTTTTTACAGCGGCCATTTACGCCCTTTCCAGCTTTGCAAGCGCCTCGCCGTCTCGCTCTGACACGCTCATGAATGAATATTCTGTAGAGCTGTTAACCGCCGAAGACGGCTTTGTGTCATCTGAAATTTATTCCATCATTCAAGACCATCAAGGGTTTCTATGGTTTGGAACTGCAGAAAACGGGGTTATGCGTTATGACGGAAGAAAAATAACGCTATTTGAGGCGGATAATAATCACAGTCAAAGCTTATCCCACAATGACGCCGGAAATTTAATGCTAGATGCTAATGGTGACATATGGATTGGCACTTGGGGCGGAGGTCTTAATAAATATGAGCCAACCACAGGTGAATTTTTTCGTTATTTGAACGATAACACTGACTCTACTTCTTTGTCTTCAAACCGAATTCAGTCACTGTTTAACGACGTAACAGGGCAACTTTGGTTTGGTTCTTATGATCAAGGCTTAAATAGATATTTAGGCGACGGAGAATTTGAGCAGGTTAAACATATTCCTGCAGACGAAACGAGTCTTTCTCACAATCGTATTTGGGACATGATTGATAATGATGAACATACTATGTGGGTTGCAACAAGTTTCGGTTTGAACCTGCTAGACAAACGTTCCTTAACCGCCCAGCATTTTTTTCCAGACCCCAAAAACCAAACCGCAACAGGGGCAAATGAAATTCGAAGCCTGCTTAAAACGTCGTCTGACCAATTCTACGTTGCAACCCAAGAAGGCCCCTTTTTGTTTATTGCGGAATCAGGTGCTTTCATTCCTCAGAAAAACCGCGACGGCAAGAGCCTAGGTCAGGTTAACTCCATGATTGAAGACCATAACGGTGCGGTATGGTTTGTAACGACTCAAGGCCTTTTTCGACATACTGGCAAAGGGAATACCGTTGAACAAGTTAACTTTGGTTATAACAACGGTCTTCGCATTATTTTTGAAGATCACACCAAAACTAAATGGATAACCAGTGAAGTCCACGGCATCTTTAAATTGGCTCCAAGGCGAAACATCAAGCAGATTAATAGCGATTCGCTGGCCTCGCCGAACGGTATTCAACGTGATGAAAATGGTGATATTTTGATTGTTACGGCTAACGCCGATATCTACAAGTGGGATGTGGATACTAAAACGTTAGAACAAGAGTATACCTCGGTATTCGAGGGGCTTGAGGGCTACGAAAAACAGGGTGTCATAGAGCGCCCGATTATAGTGAGCGACGGAAATGGGGTTTTGTGGGTTGCACAAGATAATTATATCGCCCGGGTTGACCGAAAAAGTGACGAGATAAAACACATCACTTTCCCAAAAACGGACAGAAACTATCGCCAATTTACAGAATTCAGATCTCTCGCTTTGGATGACAAAGGTAGGGTTTGGATTGGAACCTACAAGCACGGTGTATTTGTTTACGACGAAAAAGCCGATGCTTTTCGTCATCTTACGGTTGAAGACGGACTTTCACACCCAGAAACGCACATTATATACAAAGACCGCGAAGGCAATATGTGGGTGGGAACAGGGGGCGGTATCAACCTATGGTCTTCTGAAAACGAACAGTTTATCCCCTTCAAAAGCGCAACACATCAGCAAAATGGTCTGCTAGGCAATATAGTGGAAGATATACATGAGACGAAAAATGGGCAAATATGGGTCGCCACCCAAATGGGTCTTAATCGCTATGTCCCTAAAACTAAGGCATTTGAATGGTTTGATGAGAGTAAGGGGCTTCCATCAAATTTAATCAGGGCAGTCGCTGACGGTGACGACAACCAAATATGGCTTACCACCAATAAAGGTATTTTTCTGTTCAACCCCGATACTCAACAGGCGTTAAGTTACAACAGTGAGACGGCCCTCGCGGGTAAAAATTTTTATTCAAATAGTCTTATCAAAGCATCCCAAAATACCTTTTTTACCAGCAGCCAACGTGGAGTCGAGTACTTCAGTTATTCAGACGTGCAAAACGAGTTTGTAGACTCCAACATCGTTCTTACTGGCTTTCACAAAATGGGAGAGTCAGTAAGTTTTGGCACGCCTATGTCTTACGTCCGGGATATTTACCTTTCCTATGAAGACGACTTCTTTTCTCTGGAATTTGCTCACTTAGACTTTTCTGCTTCCAAGCGCTCTCATTTCGCCTATAAATTGGAAGGATATGATGAACAGTGGATTGATATCGGCAATCTCAATAATGTCTCTTTTACTAACTTAAATGGTGGCACTTACACTTTCTTAGTGAAGGCAATGAGGCCTAATGGTGATTGGGGCAAAGAAGTACTATCGGTTAATTTACACGTAGCTGCTGCTCCTTGGAAAACATGGTGGGCTTATAGCTTTTACGCGGCTTTTCTTTTCAGCATCCTAGTTTTTTTCGTATATCTTAGAACGCGACTGCAACAAAGTGAAATTACAAAACAAAAGCAATTTGTTCAGGCACTCGAACAACAGGTCTCAGAGAAAACCGCATCTTTAGAGGCGCAAGCAGAAGATTTGAAACTGGCCTTACAACAAGCTGAGGAAGCTACAAAGTTGAAGTCAGAATTTCTAGCCAACATGAGTCATGAAATTCGGACGCCCATGAATGGGGTAATTGGTATGTTGGGATTACTTAAAAGAAGTAACCTGACATCTGAACAAACTCAACGTCTCAGCATTGCCAGCACAAGCGCTCATTCGTTATTGGCACTTATCAACGATATTTTAGATTTTTCAAAAATTGAAGCAGATAAGCTCGAAATAGAAACTGTCGAATTTGATGTGCGTGAAGTGATAGAAAATATTGCGCGTTCTCTGGCGTACAATGCGCAAGAGAAAGGGTTAGTTTTGGTCGTTGATCTTTCAAAAGTGAACGTTGCGACGATTAAATCCGATCCAAACCGAATTCAGCAGATAATTACGAATCTACTTAGCAATGCAGTTAAATTTACTGATAATGGCGAGATACGTATTAAGGCAGAATTGATCCCCCACGATAAAGGTGAAACCGCAGCATTATGCATGACCGTTGAAGATACGGGGATAGGTATACCAGATGCAAAAGTCCCGCACTTGTTTGATCTTTTCACTCAGGTCGATGCTTCCACTACAAGACGCTACGGCGGTACGGGATTAGGGCTTAGCATTACCAAAAAACTCTGTCAGCTATTGGGTGGAGATATCAGTGTTAAGACCGAAGTAGGCAAGGGAAGCTGTTTTAGCGTTGTGTGCGAAGTTGGTTATGACAAAAACAGCGAATTAAATAAGCCCACGCTAGCTAAAAGCCATATGTGCTGCTTAATCGTTGATAGTAACGCCTCTACTAGAAAAGCAATGCAAGCCCAGCTTGAGCGTTGGAATGTTAGTGTCTTATGTGTCTCTTCGATAGACGAAGCCATCACCGAATTTTCCTTCATGGATGATGCTCATCAGGAGCACTCAGCGCCATTGATTGACGTTGTATTTTTAGATAAGCCTACCGATCCAACTGCGATATACGGATTTTGTCAAAGCCTTCGAAACGCTAAACGTACGAAGCACTCCAGAATCGTTTTAATGACCTTAATGGCCGATATGGATGCTGCTAGTGACATTAGCAAATTCGAAATTGAAGCGAGTTATCCTAAGCCACTTGCAACATCAGATCTGCTCTCTGTACTACAGAAAACAAATTTCAACAAGGAAGTAAGTAGCTATCCTGATACCAACTCTGTTAGAAATACTGCCGATAATTTCGAGCCTAAAGCATTGCTTATTGATCAACACAGAGTTGAGCCCGACCTATCCGTGAAAGATTTAGCCAACATATTATTAGTAGAAGATAACGAAATTAATCAATTAGTTGCTACTTCTGTAATTGAAAGCGAAGGGTATCGTGTAGATGTAGCTAAAAATGGGGTTGAAGCCATAGCGCTGCTTACTCAATCGAAGCACGGCAGCGAAGCCTACAAAATTATTTTTATGGATTGTCAAATGCCAGAAATGGACGGATTTGAAGCTACTCGGCTTATTCGTAAAGGGGAAGCCGGTGAGCGTTACAAAACTATTCCCATTATTGCTATGACGGCAAATGCCATGCAAAGTGACAAAGAAAAGTGCATGAAAACTGGTATGGATGATTTTTTGGCGAAACCCATTAAGCATGAGGAAGTTATATTCACGCTGAAAAATTGGCTTTCAAAATAGAATTTGATACTCGCTTACAGTCAAAAATACGGTAGTATGCAACAAGTTTTTAACATGTAGTGAGGGCGATAATGTTAAGCCGTGCATCAAAACCTTTTGTAAAACTTGTCGAACGTTATCTTCCAGACCCTTACATATTTGTACTTTTACTAACGCTTGTTACCTTCGCATTCGCCTCATCTATTCAAAATCAATCAATATTAACTACTGTTCAGCAGTGGGGCGATGGATTTTGGGGGCTGCTTACGTTTTCAATGCAAATGTTGTTGGTGCTAGTAACCGGCTTCATGTTGGCCTGCACGCCTTTGGTAAAAGCTATACTTGAAAGGCTTGCGAGTGTAGCAAAAAAACCTGGAAGCGCCATCGTGTTGGTTACTTTGGTATCGCTAATTGCAAGTTGGATAAATTGGGGCTTTGGGCTGGTAGTAGGGGCGCTTTTTGCCAAGGCCCTGGCTAAAAATGTTTCGGTAGATTATCGCTTGTTAGTGGCAAGTGCTTACTCGGGTTTTATTGTATGGCATGGCGGTTTAGCGGGCTCTGTGCCGTTAACTATTGCAACGCCAGGTCACTTTTCCGAAGCACAAATTGGCGTAATTAGAACCAGTGAGACTATTTTTAGCAGCTTCAATTTATTGTTATTAGCAATCATGTTCGTGATTATTCCGCTTGTTAATCGGTTAATGTTACCGCCTGAGTCTGAAAGCGTTATTGTCGATAGCGCAAAGCTACAAGACGATGCTCTACCTCCAGCAACAAACGAGCGGCCCGCGGACAAACTTGAAAACAGCAAAGTGCTCGGATTACTCGTAGGCTTTGCTGGGCTAGCCTACCTTATGAATTATTTCATCGAAGGTGGTGGACTGAATCTCAATATTGTTAATACGCTATTTCTCTTCCTCGCTATTGTCCTTCACGGTTCGCCACGCAATGTACTGCACAGCCTGCACCAAGCCGTGCAGGGGGGCAGTGGCATTGTTATACAATTCCCATTTTATGCCGGGATCATGGCGGTTATAGTGCAATCAGGATTAGCGCAAACAATGTCGCAGTGGCTAATTAGCTTTGCATCTGCCGAGTCGTTGCCGGTGTGGAGTTTTGTCAGCGCAGGCGTTGTTAATATCTTTGTGCCTTCGGGTGGAGGCCAGTGGGCAGTGCAAGCCCCAGTAATTTTGCCAGCCGCCGCTGAACTGGGGGCCGAAATAAATAGAGTGGCTATGGCGGTGGCGTGGGGTGATGCATGGACCAACCTGATTCAGCCATTTTGGGCGCTACCAGTGCTTGCCATAGCGGGCCTGAAAGCCAAAGATATTATGGGATTTTGTTTAGTTCAGCTTATAGTAACTGGCGTGATAATTTCGCTGGTTTTGCGGTTCGTTTAAGAAAATCTACTTTAAATATTGTATGAAATAAAAAGTGATTCGGCGCCGTCAAATACAGTAAATGAGTTTGGAATATTACGGCACAACAAACAGTTAAGTAGTGTGAAATATGCATTTAAACCAAGAAACGATAGGGTTGTTGATCGTAGATATCCAGGGCACTTTGGCTCGGAGAGTCAGCGATAGCCAAGCAATGATATGCAAAACTGCAAAGCTAATACAATGTTGTAAATTGCTTGATATACCCGTAGTCGTGCTTGAACAAAATCCTGATGGCTTAGGTGGAACGGTGCCTGAAATTGAAACTCATGTTTCAAGCGCCCCTCACTTTAAGAAGTTTTCTTTTAATGGTGTAGCGGGTACTGACCAGTATTCCTCTGAAATACTGGCGTACATTGGAAAAAAAGGATTAAGCCGGTGGCTGGTTGTTGGAATTGAAGCGCACGTATGTGTTTATCAAACGGTAGTGGGCTTACTAGAAAATGATTACGTTGTGGAAGTAATACATGACTGCATTTCTTCCAGAGAATCTTCTAACACTTTGCTAGCCATTAAAAATATGCGCGAGTGGGGCGCGCGGATCAGCAGTTTTGAGATGACAGTTTTTGAACTTTTACAATCAAGTCGACACCCCAAGTTCAGGGACGTGTTAGCGCTCATCAAATAAGAACACAACGTGAGTAAGGCACACCGTCGGTGCTAATTGTAAAGACACCACCTGAAAGGCCAAGTTTTCTAACATTAACTATTAAACGTTATAGTCTTTCATATTTAACGTATTGAGAATACTTGGTATACGCTCTTCTTGATTGTGATTGACATACAAGAGTGTGCTGGTGCCAGCCTTAGCCAGTATTTCGATAAGCTTAAGCACTTTTTGGCGGTTGAAGTCGTCTAAGCCATTGCAAGGTTCATCCAAAATAAGCACGGCAGGGTGCTTAACCATAGAGCGTGCTATTAGCACTAATCGCTGGTCACCAAACGACAGCGATTGAAACGGCGTGTTCTTTTTCTGTTTCAAGCCTAGTACTTCAAGCCACTGTTCTGCCACCGTGCGCTCTGCTAAGGTTGGGCGGGTGTACAGACCAATACTGTCGTGAAAGCCTGAAATTATCACGTGTTCAACACTTGCATTCACCTTGTACTGCATGTGCAACGAATTCGACATAATGCCAATGTGCTTTTTAATGTCCCATATGCTTTCTCCCGTCCCTCGTTTTATGCCAAACATGGTTAGGTCGTTGGTATAGCAATGGGAATTGTCACCGGTGAACATTTGAAGCAAACAGGTTTTGCCTGATCCATTGGGGCCAGTGATCTGCCAATGCTCATTTTTGTTAAGCGTAAAGTTGAGCTTTTCAAAAACGGTACGGTCATCGAAACGTACGAAGCCGTCTTTAAGCTGAATTAAGGTGTGAGGTAGTGAATCTAACTCACTGTTTTGCTCATTGAGGTTTCGGTCATTGCGATTGGGGTCATCGCCGTGTTTGTCTTTAGCGTTAAGGGCTAAGGGAACATTGATATCATCAGACTCTAGCGCAAACCACGTGCTTAATTCCGAGCGCAAGTCGTCATAGTTAACTTTGCCTTCAGATTTCCATGTAATGATCAACTCATCCATAACAATCAACTGGGCTTGCATGTTTTTAGGAATATCTGCGAGTTTGTTGGCGGTAAGGACCAGTGATGCCTGTTGCTGAGAAACAACAAAACGACTGAATGCGCTAATAGCTTCAACATCTAGCCCTTCAAAGGGTTCATCAAGCAAAATAATAGTGGCATTGCTTAACCATGCCAGCATGATAATAACTTTTCGGGTTTCACCTGTAGAAAGTGAAAGAAACGCATTATCAAGCAAATGCTCAATTCTTAGAGCGGCAGCCAGCTCGTTGAAATAAGGGTGATTTTGATAATCCTCATTAGTGCGTTCGAATAGTTCGCGAACCTGCGTTGGCTCAGCTATTACGTCTAAAATATCTGCACTGTCTTTTTGTTTTTCTTCTTCAATTATCGCTTGTTGTTTAAAAACTGATACTTCTGCAACAACCGAACTGCATTCACGACTACCGCTTAATACTTTTCCGTTACCAGCAAGGGCGGAAATTAAGAGTGACTTCCCGCTGCTGTTTCTACCTGCAACAAGGCAGTGCGATGGTGGTTTTTCATCACTTATTGCTAGCGAAAATGCAGGGGTGATGTATTGATTAGAAAGCTTTGTTTGAAATTCGGAAAGATACAGCATTAATGATATTGAATGGATATGATGTAGAGCTATTGTGAAGTTTTCTGATTACGTGTCAATGGTGAATAAGACTTTCTGAAGCTTGAACCAGCTGGTAAGTTAGTTTTATGAAATTAGTGCCACAATCTGTGGTCGATTAAGGGAATAAGTTTTTGAACAAGGTAAAACTGAGATACTTTGAAATGAGCGATGTAGACAGGTTGGTGGAAATGAAACCACACCGAGGTCCATTCATTCATATTGATACCCGTGGGATTAAGGCGCGATGAAGAAAGCCTTAACTTCGGTAGACTTTAAACACTATGCAACCGTTTAAATGTTAGCCGTCAAAACGTAGCTGCTTTGCATGAGCGTCAGGCATACGTTATTTTGGGCTTTTTAACTGTTATTAATCCTAAACGTAAGAGAGATTATGAGTATTACTAGCTTGCTTGGCGATAAGCAAAGGTTTGATGTAAATCCTGACGATACAACTATGAAGGCTGTGGTGACCATGGCGAATGGTGGTTATGAGCAGTTAAATTACACCGATGTTCCCATGCCAAAACCGCTCGCTGGCGAAGTGCTAGTTCAGGTGTTAGCAGCAGGAGTCAATAATACAGAGATTAATACTCGATTAGGTTGGTATTCTTCTAAAGTCACGCAAGGCACTGACGCGTTGGACGAGAATGACGATGAGAAATCAAGCGCAGCAGAAGAGTTAGACGGTGGGTGGAATGAACAAACCCCTTTTCCGTTTATTCAAGGGACTGACTGTTGTGGTCGAATCGTGGCGGTTGGGGAAGGCGTGGACCCTACACGTATCGGAGAGCGAATTTTAATCCGCTCCTGCATACGTAAGGATTCTTGGAGCTCATTAGAAAATATTTGGATGGCGTCAGACTTCGATGGCGCTTTCGCACAGCACGTAAAAATAACCGCGAGCGAAGCGTTCGCTGTCGAGAGCGATTGGTCGGATGCCGAGCTCGGAACCATACCTTGCGCTTATGGCACTGCTGAAAATATGGTCCATCGAGCTGGCGTGTCTAAAGGCGAGCATGTTTTGGTGACTGGGGCTTCCGGAGGCGTAGGTTCTGCGGTTGTGCAGTTAGCTAAACGCCGTGGTGCGAAAGTTACTGCCGTTGTAGGTAAAAATAAAATGGACGTACTTAAGGAAATAGGAGCAGACCGCGTTATCGAACGCAATAGCGACCTAATTGAAGTGTTAGGAGAAAAGTCGGTTGATGTAGTGATCGATAACGTTGCAGGTGAAGGATTCAAACAAATGTCCGTGGTTATGAAACGCGGTGGTCGCTTCGCTTCATCCGGCGCTATAGCAGGGCCAATAGTAACCCTTGATATGCGTAACTTTTACTTAAAAGATCTCACCTTTATTGGCTGCACTGCGTGGGATGAACCGGTTTTTCCTAATCTTGTTTCATATATCGAGCGTGGTGAGATAAAACCTATGTTAGCTAAAACCTACCCGCTGGAAGATATCGTGACAGCACAAAAAGATTTCTCCGAGAAAAAGCACGTAGGTAAAATTGTGTTGCTGCCACCTGAGCAGACAGATGCGCAACAAACGTATATTGCTAAGTTGAATCGCTAGCTCGGTACTGGAAGAAAACGTGCGCGAATGGCAAATGCATAGCATATGGCGACGCTAACCGCATTTGCCTTGCACCTATAATTAGCCTAGTTCACCAAAATGTTTTGTACTAAATCTTCAGTGTTCACGAGAGGGTCTTTGCCAAACCATATGGACCACAAGGCGTCAGCCAACGCTTGGTTTTCAGTTTCGACAACTAGGGTATTGTTGAAAAATACATTAAGCTTCTTTTTAGAAAGTCGTGATAACGTAAGGGTTGAATGCTTCTCTACTTCATCCTGAAAGCCAGAGGATAGTCTTTGGATATCTTGTTTAATCTTACTCAGGTCAGAATCAGCGTTATTTTGTTCAATACCCTGCATGAGAGCTTCTTCTATTTGCTCTCGTGTCACATTCCTCAAGAACTCTAGTTCAATGCGCTGTTGTGTGTTTGCATTCAAGATGAACGTTATAAGCGAATCTTTAGTAGGGAAATCACCTTTAGGCTTTTCCATGAAGTGGCTCAGTCTGTAGACGTTAAAGAAAAAGCGTTTTTTAATTGTTGTACCACTTAACGAAAGGGCACCAGGAATGTTTATTACAGTGTTTTCACCCGAATCGTTATGGGTATATGACGAATCAGTCGCCGCAACTACCGACAAAGAAAAGCAAGACATAACTAAAAAACTAAAAACGCGGCTAAAAATTACTTGCGACAAAATTGTTCCTCTGAAAAAGCTGTTGAAATAGGTAACAAGGGTAATACTAATATCGTTAATTACAGTTAACGGCTACTTACGATCAATTTCGATACTTTCTCAGTACGAAGATAAGTGATAATAAAATAGAGATTCTCTTGAAGTTTATACGTTTTCTTCTTTTCGTTCCCCTTATTGTTACTTTGAGTAAACAAAGTCATGCAGATTACCTGCAAGGATGTGATGACCCCGAGTACCTTGAGTATATCGAGCAGCGTTTTGCGTATCTTGAATCAAGGAATCGTCGATTGCTTAATGATACATTGCAAGATTATCAACGAAGTTTGTCGAACAACAGCAATCCATATAAAGTGCTGAATAGCTTAAGCCGGCACATAAAATATAGCGCACAGTTTGAGCCTATTGAGATAGCAGAATTGAAAATAGAGCGCGCGTTCGACTACGCAAACAAAATGAGCATTGAACAACAAATTGCGGGCGACGTTTACGATGGTTTTAGCAGTGAAAACCACTACGTAGATATTGCAAGAGCATGGATTGTCTACCGAAAAGGCAACGTCGAGAAAACATTTTACGCCCTTCATAATTCAATAAATGATATAGATTCTGCGTTACTAGGCGCTTTTGGCCCAGACTTTGATTTGGTGCGTCAACTTTATAATGATGGTTATGTTGAACCGGTAGTCACATACATCAAAAAAACAGAATCGTTCTGGACTGGAAAACGACCGGATGCATTGCGCGGGGCGTGGCTCGGTATGATAAACGCTGGCTGCAAAATACAGTTTGACTCTATTGATACGATAAAAGCTGAACAATTAGGCATTGGCGCTATCAACGTTCAAAAAGCGCTTGGTCTGGATTGATAGCAGTATTAAATAACGAGTCACAAAAGCGCAGCATCTTCATTCACACCATAACAAGCCCTGCCATTAAAAGCTCTGCGTAATTTTTAACTTAGCTACCGTTTACGAAAAATATATAAAGCAGCATTGGCTCGAAGCTGGAAGGATGTCAATAGAGCCGTTGGCCACAAAGTTCAAAGATATCCCCAAGGTGGAAAATGTCAGATGAGAGCGGCATGTCAATCGGCAAAAGCGGCAACAAGTTTCCGTCTTTTTCGTCGGTTAAATCAATCTCTCCTCAAGGAAGATTGCAGACTATCGATTTGTGTAGGACCTAGCTATGCATTCAAGCACGCATAAAAGTTAAAGATTTAAGCTTGCCATAGGAAGGTAGTCCGTTATCGAAATCAACTGTATTTGAGTAGCTACATTGCTTGGTGCGATTATTGCAATCCAGCGTTTAAAATGATTAATGAAAATGGCAGCCTTTTAGGCTGCGCAGCGGTTAACATCGGCTTTTGCGTATTTAGGCGATGATAATTTGACGTTTTTTAGCGGACATATCTAATGAATCGTATGATAAATAATGCCTCTCACGCTTTTTTGACAGGAAGCATTGGCGGATTAGTAAAAGTGCTGTGGTGTGTCGCACTTTGCGCGGGTTTGCTTGGGGGTTGCTCGACGCTTGAAGAGCCAAAAAGCCAATTTGCGCAAACCAATACCGGCGACGTATCGGCATTAGGTAATGTGGAATATCACACGTACATGTTGGCTAACGAACTTTTTGCTGATGTGGGTCCAGCGCGTCAGTCTCGCTATGCAGTAGTCGGCTTCGTGCCTGTCGATAGCATGAAATACAGCGCTGACCATCAACACCCGTTAATGTTGTTGGGTCATCAGCTTGAGCAGGGAATGATTACTGAAGCTACGAAAAGAGGCTTTTCTACTCAAGAATTTAAGCTTTCGAACGATATAATTGTTAGTGACGAAAGCGACAGAGTGTTAACACGCGATATCGACCAGTTGTCCAATATTGAGCGCGTCGATTTTTACATCACCGGCACCATGGTGTATCAAGAATCTGGAGCGGTGGTTAATGCTCGAATTATTAACGCTAGAAATAAAAACATTGTCGCTGCGGCAACACGTTTTTTCCCGGCCGAGCTGTTTTGGCGGGAAGAACAGGTAACAACCCGAAACGGCAAGTTATACAGAACCGAAGGTACGAGGTAACCCCATGAAAAGACGAAATCAATACGCGGCGCTTTCGCTTTGTGCTTCACTGCTCAGCGTTAGCGGGTGCTCTATGATGATGGGGGAAGAAGAGGTAGCCGAACAAACGCCTCAGCGTCCGGCTATGAATGTGATTGATATAACTGCCGCCGACCGTGCTCCTGCTAAGCCAGTTGATAGCACCAGTGACGCCCAGTCGCAGGGTATGGATGCTTACGGCGCTATCGGTCAACCCCCGTTGTATTCGAGTGTACAGGGCGCGTACAAAGGCCGACCTCTAACCAAGCACATTGGCGACTATGTGAAGAACATGACGCAAGATTTAATTGCCAATATGGAATACGTGAGCAACAAAACACCTATCGGTGTGACCCACTTTGCTCTACTAGATACCGACTTACAAAAAACGGATTTGCTTGGTCGTCAGATGGCGGAATCGTTTGTTCACGAACTGCATAAGTTCCGCGTGCCTGTTATCGACTTCAAAGCAACCGAGTATATTCGCATTACTGACGACGGCGACTTTGTATTGAGCCGCGATTATTTAGAATTGAGCAGCAGCCTGCCTATTGAATACGTGTTAACCGGAACAATGACCAAGCACCAAGGTGGCGTGTTAGTTAACGCCCGTATTTTAGGCATGGAGTCGCGCGCAGTTGTGGCAACTGCGCAAATGTTAGTGCCGTTCTACGTAGTAGATGCACTTATTCCAAGTGACGGTAGCCAGCAAAACGGTATGCGCGATGGCGTTAAGCTAAGT
>Ga0105235_100252_pt1 | contig 20725 bp, 18 predicted proteins | sample Virmet3819_2500_FD_90059 | JGI IMG/M metagenome (GOLD analysis project Ga0105235, IMG submission 90059) | Marine viral communities from the Southern Atlantic ocean transect to study dissolved organic matter and carbon cycling - metaG 3819_2500 | ecosystem: Environmental > Aquatic > Marine >... | reverse complement strand
TTGTTCGCTTTACCCCATGCATCCATCACAAATGCATCGTTCACGCTTAAGCAGATAATAGTATCAATGCCTTTCGCTTTGATTTTATCAGCAAGCGCTACATAGCCCGGCAAGTGTGCTTGTGAACAGGTTGGCGTAAATGCTCCTGGCACTGCAAACAGTACAACGCGTTTTTCCGAAAACAACTCATTCGTTCCTGGGTTGGTTATTTCGCCATTTTCTAAAAGGCTAAAATCTACTTCAGGCAAAGTGCCCCCAACTTGTATCATGCTACTCTCCTAGATTTTTTTGACACAAATACACATCAAATCTGTGTTTTTTGCTTTCAATAGCCATTGATGCTTTCATTCCTGCCAGCACGTCTGCACTGTTTGGGCGTTTAACCACTACCCGGTGCGTAGCTAGCTTTAGTGCTGGCGGTAACAGCGCATCTGCGTCTGGGTCATGACCAAGCAGTTGCTGAAACAGCCGCATTTCCTTTTTCACCAAGGCTGACTTCTTTTTGTGTGGGAACATGGGGTCTAAATAAATAGCGTCCACACTCTCACCACTGAAGTATTGCATTACCTCAGCACTATTTCCATGCCGTAAGGTCATTTGTGAAGCAAGTTCTGGAAAACTAAGCGCTAACCTGCGGATGCCGTCTTCAAGCAGCGCCGCTACAATAGGGGAACGTTCTATCATCGTCACTTTGCAGCCCACACTCACAAGTACAAAAGCGTCCCGTCCTAACCCGGGCGTAGCATCTACAACATGCCACTTTTCATTCCCTTTAAGGCCAATGGCTTTAACAATAGGCTCTTTACGGCCACCGCCATGCTGCTTTCGGTATAAACTGGCTGGTGACGCAAAGTCTACTTCTACTGGCAATATCTTTTTATCACTCGCGTCAGCAAGACCAAGCACACCATTTTTTACCTGAAGGTAGAACCCTTCATTATCTTTTTCACTATGAGTGATAACAGGGAAATTCCACTTTTCAGTTACCGCATTCACTAGCGCAGTATCATCACTACTGCTATTTTCAGCAAGAACTAAAGGCACACTATTAAGCATGGCCGTACTGCTCCTTATGCCCTATCCAGCGGTTAATAATGGCTTGAGCGTGAGAGGGGTATTTGTCCCATAGCGTATACGCAATTTCTTGAACTTTTGGAATAAGTGCAGCGTCGCGCACTAAATCCGCTATTTTTAGCTCTGCCATTCCGGTTTGTTTGGTGCCCATAAATTCACCTGGGCCTCTAATTTCTAAATCTCGCTGTGCAATATAAAACCCATCATTCGACTCACGCAACACGCCCAGACGCTGAGTCGCCGTTTTAGATAATGGGCTTTGATACATAAGTACGCACTGACTTTCTACCGCACCTCGCCCCACCCTGCCTCTTAGCTGATGAAGCTGCGCCAACCCTAAACGCTCTGGGTTTTCAATGATCATGATACTGGCGTTTGGCACATCCACGCCCACTTCAATAACCGTAGTGGCTACCAGTAAGTCGAGTTTGCCGTCTTTAAAGTCAGCCATAACTTGGGCCTTTTCCGCAGGTTTTAGTCGCCCGTGTACTAATCCTACCTGCAAGTCAGGTAGCGCGGTGCGCAATGTAACTGCGGCATCTTCTGCGGCCTGACACTCTAACACTTCAGATTCATCAATAAGCGTACATACCCAATAGGCTTGTCGGCCATTATCTTTACATGCCTGTCGCACCCGCTCTATAACGTCAGCGCGGCGTGTATCGGGTAGCACGACTGTTTGTACTGGCGTTCTCCCGGGGGGGAGTTCATCAATAATCGACGTGTCTAAATCAGCATAGGCAGTCATCGCTAACGTTCTTGGAATAGGCGTGGCGGTCATGATCAACTGATGAGGATAGCGGCCCTGCTGTTCGCCCTTATCGCGAAGGGCCAAACGCTGATGTACTCCAAAGCGGTGCTGTTCATCCACAATAACCAACGCAAGCTGTTGATAGTTCACACTCTCTTGGAAGATTGCATGAGTGCCCACCAACATTTGAATATCGCCAGCTTCTAAGCGCGCCATTACCTCACTGCGCGCTTTTCCTTTAAGCTTTCCAGCAAGCCAACCTACCTCTATTCCCAAAGGCTCTAGCCATCCGCGAAAGTTATTCGCGTGCTGCTCTGCCAACAGCTCTGTAGGTGCCATTAACGCTACCTGATATCCTGCCCCAATGGCTGATAGTGCTGCCAGTGCGGCAACCAAGGTTTTACCTGAGCCAACGTCTCCTTGAACCAAGCGCATCATGGGTCGCGCATGCTGCATATCTTTTTGAATGTCTTGTACTACGCGAGCCTGAGCCCCTGTGGGTGAAAATGGCAGCTGCGCTAGCATTTTATCTATCAGTGGCTGATTCACTTTAATGGGAATACCGGGCTGGGCGTCAGACAGCTTACGCACTTTAAGCACGCTTAAGTGATGCGACAGTAGCTCTTCTAATATCAACCGATACTGAGCAGGGTGAAGCCCCTCTTCCATCTCATGTACGTCTACATCAGGTGGCGGACGATGAACTAAATGCAGAGCTTCGTTGAGGCTTATTTGCTCGTCGTAAATACCCTCAGGTAATAAATCTGCAAGGGCGCCTTTATCTAACAGCTTTAACGCTTGGTCGGTTAAATTGCGAAGGGTTAACTGCTTAACCCCGTCGGTAGTGGGGTAAACCGGCGTAAGCGACTCTTCGGTAGGTGGAGCGTCCTCATCAACCAATTTAAATTCTGGGTGCATCATTTCAATGCCCCATTTCCCGGTGCGCACTTCACCAAAGCAGCGCACTGTGTTACCTGGTGTCATCATCGACCGCTGTACAGCACCGAAGTGAAAAAAACGCAGCGTAATAGTGCCCGTGCCGTCGCTTAGCTTAACCACTAACATGCGCTTTTTACCATACTGGATATCGGCGCTCATTACCTCGCCCTGCACGCTAACGTGAGTAAAGGGGCGACATTCGGCCACACTGTATATACGAGTTCTATCTTCGTAGCGATGTGGCAGATGAAACAAGATATCTTGAAGGGTAAACAAGCCAATTTTGTTGAGCTTTTCTGCCACCTTTGCGCCTACGCCTTTAAGCGCAGTTATGGGTGTAGTGGCCAGTGCTTGCATCAAGCGACATCCTTCTTTTAAACCTTGCTTGCTTAAACGCTTTAAAGCTCAAGCAAATGTTATTCAACGTGTTATTGGATAGGAAGTGTAAAGGATTGTTGAGGGGTTGGCGAGTACGCTTTAGGCCAGTTTGTTAGGCTGGCCCCTATACAAGTGAGAGCAAAAGTAAAAGCAAAACCAGTGACTTAGTCAACTTCTAGTGCGTTTGCCTCTGCCTGGGTGATTTGCATTTCTTTCCACCAGCTTTCATCGGCATCAACTTCGCCCAATGAATTGATAGGAGGCAAAGGCAAACCCTTTCTCTGACATAGTTTGTATAAACGAGGATAGCCGTTTTGAAAAGCCAATGCCTGACATTCTTCTTCCGGCAACTGCTGGGTGTTATACATACCGGCAATAGTGCGCTGGCGCTGAGCCTCGTAAAGTACGAGAGCGGCTGCCACTGAAACGTTGAGCGACTGCACCATGCCCATCATAGGTATAACAATGTCATGATCGGCCATGGCCTTTGCTTCATCCGTTGCGCCATACTTCTCTTGACCAAACAAGATTGCTGTAGGCTTGGTATAGTCGATATCACGAAAATCTACCGCAGTCTCAGATAAATGAGTAACCAACACCTGCATGCCTTGGCCTTTTAGTTCAGCCATCGCATCGTTGATATTGTCGTGGTTGGTTTGGCGCACCCACTGCTGACTGCCCATAGCCGTACCGCGACGAAACTGGTATTTCTTTTCCCAAACGGTATGAACGCGATGAATACCTACCGCGTCACACGTTCTTACTACCGCCGAAACATTATGCGGTTTGTGCACATTTTCAAGGCAAACCGTAAGATCGGTTTGCCTTCTTTCCAGCACCTGTCTCATGCGCTGGTAACGCTCAGGTGACATGGCTTACTCCGGTAACTCCATTACACCGTCAATTTCAATTTGCGCACCTTTAGGCAGCGCTGAAACTTGAACGGCAGCACGCGCTGGGTAAGGTTTCGTGAAGTAGCGGCTCATGATCTCATTAACCGTTGCAAAGTGACCAAGGTCGATAAGGAAGATGTTCACTTTCACCAAATCGTTCGTTGTGCCGCCTGCCGCGTCACACACCGCTTTGATATTTTCAAAAACTTGAACAGCTTGCGCTTCAAAATCATCAGATACCATTTCCATGGTTTCAGCAACCAGCGGGATTTGGCCTGAAAGGTAAACAGTAGTACCCGCTTTTACCGCTTGGCTATAAGTACCAATAGCAGCAGGTGCCTTATCGGTCTGAATAATAGACTTAGACATAGTAGTTCCTAAATAGTGTAGTAATTAGTGTCGAGATTGACTATGACGAGACACTTTCTGAACTTCCGGCATGGTGCGTATTTTCTTCATCACGCGCGCCAAGTGAACACGATTATGTGTGGTAAGTTCAAGGTCGATAAAGTAGATGTTACTCTCTTTTTCTTCAGTTTGCAGGCCAATGATATTGGAATCGCACCCTGAGATGGTGTTCGTTAATGTTGCCAGTGTCCCTTGATGGTTAAACAATTCAATGCGAAGCGACGCCTTAAATTCACCTTGTGGATTATCGTCCCACTGCATGGGCAGCACTCGCTGCGGCTCTTCTCTTGTGAGCTTGCGAATATTGTTACAGCCAATTTGATGTATAGTCATTCCGCGACCAGGGCTTAGCACCGCTACAATTTCATCATCTGGAATGGGGTGGCAGCAACGAGAATAATGAACAAGCAGGCCTTCGGTACCCCGAATAGCAACATTGCCTTTCTTATCTGATAAATCAGTTGTGCTCTCGCCAAGTAAACGACGAGCGACAATAGCGCTCAATTCGTTGCCAAGCCCTATATCAACAAGTAAATCATCAAAACTGTCGTGTTTGGTCTCGGCAACAACCCGTTCGATATCTTCGTTTGGAATATCATCTAGCTTAACGCTTCCTAACGCATGGCGAAGAAGGCGGTTCCCCATGTTTACCGCTTCTTGAGAATGCTGCTTGCGCAAGTACTGACGAATACGCGTACGCGCACGAGCACTTACTACAAAGTTAAGCCAGTTCGCATTCGGTTTTGCTTTAGGGGAAGTAATGATTTCAACGGTTTGACCGTTCTCTAGCGGCTTGCTCAAGCTAAAGTTTCTGCGTTCTACACGCACACCTACACAGGTATTACCCACATCGGAGTGAACTGCATAGGCAAAATCGACGGCAGTTGCACCGGTTGGTAATTCAATAATACGGCCGTCTGGTGTGAACACATAAATTTCATCGGGGAAAAGGTCGGTTTTCACCGATTCGATGAATTCAAAAGACGAACTGGCCGATTGCTGAAGTTCAAGCAAACTTTGCATCCACTTGCGTGCGCGAAGCTGCGCAGTAGTGCCATTGTCGCCTGGCTCTTTATAAAGCCAATGTGCGGCTACCCCTTTGTCAGCCATTTGGTCCATTTCCTGTGTTCGAATTTGAATTTCAACAGGAATTCCGTGGGGTCCAATCAATGATGTATGTAGCGACTGATAACCGTTAGTTCGGGGGATCGCAATGTAATCTTTGAAACGATTTTCAATGGGTTTATAAAGTCCATGCATAGCACCGAGTGCGCGATAACAGTTATCTACCGAGTTCACCACTATGCGAAATGCGTAAATATCCATTACCTCGTTGAACATCAGTTCTTTGTTTTTCATTTTGCGGTAAATGGAATACAGGTGCTTCTCACGCCCTAGCACGTTCGAGTCGATTTCGTAGGCGTCTAAGCGGGTATTAAGCTCTTCACGAATATTTTCGATGATTTCTTTACGATTACCACGCGCTTGTCGAACTGCCGATTTTAGGGCGCGATGGCGCATCGGATACATGGCTTGGAAACCCAGGTCTTCTAGCTCGTTTTTAATATCGTGTATACCCAATCGATGGGCTATCGGCGCGTAAATCTCTAAGGTTTCAAGAGCGATACGTCTACGCTTATCTGGACGCAGCGAACCCAGAGTACGCATATTGTGCGTGCGGTCAGCAAGTTTGATGAGAATAACCCTGATGTCTTGCACCATGGCCATCATCATTTTACGAAAGTTTTCGGCTTGCGCTTCTTGTTTGGTGCTAAACGCTAGCTTATCTAGCTTACTTACGCCCTCAACCAGTTCTGCAACGGTATCGCCAAAGGCTTCAGCCAAGTCTTCTTTGCTGTAATGGGTGTCTTCGATAACATCATGAAGCAGCGCCGCCATGATCGTTTCATGATCAAGGTGCATATCCGCCAGAATACCAGCAACAGCAACAGGGTGTGTAATATAAGGGTCGCCACTTGAGCGCATTTGTCCATCGTGCGCTTCTTGCGCAAGCACAAAAGAATCCTGAACCAGCTGCACGCGCTCGGCCGGCAAGTACTCTAAAACTTTCTGCTTTAAACCTTCAAACAAATACACAGCGAAGCGTTACCCTAATCACTTTTACAAAACGTTATAACACTAAGAATACGTTTTATTGTGCAATAAGCCAATACACCAAAAGCAAAGCGCCAGTGCTTTTTTCAAAGCACTGGCGCCAAATTACAGCTAAAACCGTTGAAAGTAAGTTTTACTGATCAGATAAAATGTTCGCAACAGAGGCAAACTCAGCGTGTTCTTGCTGTTCTTGAGCTTGAAGATCCGCTTGTTCTAGCGTAGCAGCAGTCACTAAACCTTCTTCAATTTCGCGAAGTGCTGTCACAGTTGGCTTATCGTTTTGAACGTCAACCATAGGATCTTTTCCTCCAGTGGCAATTTGACGTGCACGGCGTGCAGCAACAAGCACTAGGTCAAAGCGGTTACCAATTTTATCTACGGCATCTTCTACAGTTACGCGAGCCATGTATTTCTCCGGAAATTAGGTTGAGCAATTTATTCAAAAAACGGCCGCGTAGTATACACAAACACACTGCGCGATCCTAGTGTTTTGTTTGAAATTGAAGCAGTCAGATCTAGGCGGCGTATTGCTGATCTTAAGGCCTTCAAGCAAACGCCATACACGATATGGTAAACCTACGCGTTACCCAGTAGTTCGTCTAATAGCACTTGATGTCGCATTTGCTGTTTCATTGTGCGAAGGCGTCGTGCTGTAACGATAGACTCTAAGTCATTTAACGCGGTAGCAAAATCGTCGTTAATAATTACACTATCGAACTCGTTAAAATGCGACATTTCAGCCACCGCTTGTGCCATACGGCCCGCGATGACCTCTTCAGAATCTTGCCCGCGACTATTTAAACGCTGCTCTAGCACCTCTAATGATGGAGGTAAGATAAATATCCCGCAAGTATCTGGCATAAGTGCTTTAACTTGGCGTGCGCCCTGCCAATCGATATCTAGAAACACATCTATTCCGCGGTGCAACGTCTGCTCGATAGTCACGCGAGATGTGCCGTAGTAGTTACCGAAGACTTCCGCATACTCGAAGAATACGCCTTGCTCAATAAGCGCTTCAAACTGCTCACGACTGACAAAGTGATAGTGGACGCCATCAACTTCACCTGGACGAGGTTGACGCGTGGTATGAGACACAGACACCTGCATAGGCGCGCTTTCATTGCCTTCGTACTTTTCCATTAGTGCCTTTATAAGGCTTGATTTTCCTGCTCCAGACGGAGCTGCAAGAATGAATAAGTTGCCAAGTAGTGAAGCCATAGGATATTAAAATTTATCAAAATGTGGTGATTTCAGGTGGCAATGATAGCATATTAAGCCATTGCGCCGTAACTCTGATTATTCAGTTTATTCATCAATGGAGGATGTATACCTTCGTTTAAATCGAAGTACGGTAGTAGCAAAATAACTAAAAATAATAAGTTTTTACATGGTTGGATCAGAATCATAACTCTGCCGCCACCATTTGTAGAAACATAGAGATTGCCTGTGAGAAAGGAAAACCATTGGTGATAAAGCAACAAACTTAACTAGGAAATAAAGAATGACTCAGCAACTTCTGCCGTGCGTTGAGATTAATCCATCTGCTGCGCCCGATGCCTGCGTTATCTGGCTTCACGGCCTTGGCGATTCAGGTCACGGTTTTGCTCCTATCGTGCCAGAACTTAAACTTCCCGAATCTTTGTCCGTTAAGTTTCTTTTTCCCCATGCCCCAGAACGCCCTATCACTATTAACAACGGTATGCGTATGCGAGCTTGGTACGATATTAAGTCATTAGACTTCGAAAGCCGCGCAGATTTAGAAGGTGTTAAAGCATCAGCAGAGCAAGTTGAACAGCTCATAAAAGCGCAGATTGAAAGCGGCATACCATCAGAACGCATCATACTTGCTGGGTTTTCACAAGGGGGAGTTATCGCGCTTCATTTGGCGCCTAGGTTTGCACACAAACTTGCCGGTGTACTTGCGCTCTCTACTTATATGTGTGAGCCGTCATTGTTAAGTAATGAAGCAAAAGATATCAATCGCGACACACCGATTATGATGGCTCACGGCGAACAAGATGAAGTAGTGCCTGTGTTCATGGGAAATGCAGCGTTTAAAACGCTAAGCGAATGCGGATTTAATGCCACGTGGCAAACCTATACCATGCAACACAATGTGTGCATGCAAGAACTTAACGATATTAGCGCGTGGCTTCAAACCCGTTTGAAATAGGGCTACTCGACAACGCGGTTTCTACCTCCGTTTTTAGCTTTGTAGAGGTTGTCGTCTGCCTGCTTTAAGCATGCATGCAAGCTGGTGTCAGTGAGTGCGGTCGCTACACCAAAGCTTGCTGTAATGGGGTGATTGATGTCACCCTCTACAAAGGGGTTGGCCTCAATCGCTTTTCTCATTTTTTCAGCTAACTTTACGGCTTGACTAAGTGATGCATGGGGAAAGAGCACTAAAAACTCTTCGCCGCCTGTTCTTGCAACAACGTCGGTCGCTCTAACGGTTTCTTTCATCAAGCTGGCAAAGTGAATCAACACCTCGTCGCCTATATCGTGACCGTAGGTGTCATTAATCTTTTTAAAGTAATCGATATCAACCACTACAGCGCTCAACGGAAAGTATGCTGCTGGGTCTTGCATCGCCTTTTCAAAAAACACTGCTTCAAGAAAACGCCTGTTGGGTAATTTTGTTAGCGGATCGGTGTTCGCCTGACGCATTCTTTCAAAATTCTCACGTAGCATTTCTTTACGGCTTTGATGCCAAAAATTTTCGCCTATAAATGCCACGCAAATGAAACAGAATGTTGCAATCAGAAAGCGTGAAACATGCTCGTCGGGATAGACTGCCAGAATATGGTTTTGGTTATAAAGCATGAAAATGGCTATCCCCACCGTAATCGCTACGTAGGCCAAGGCAGGTTTAAATTGCACCACGACAATCTGAACGAAAAGCAAAGGGAAGATAAAATAGAGGCCCGTATTATTAAGCCCGCCCGTGTAAATTAAGCCGTTTATCGTAAACATCACCACAAGCCCGGCAATGTAGTAAAAGATATCTGCGCGCGGAAATATGTGAGAAAGCATGACATTCGCGTACACAAACGCAGTAGACCCCGCTAGCATGCCTACTAAAAGTGGGTTGTCCGTGCCCACATTTAGCCACGCCATGAAGGCCATAATTGTGCCGCCTACATAGGAAATGAAGTATAAGGTTGCTCTTCTGCGTTTCCTTTCTGCTTGATCTTGCTGGGCGCCTTTAAGAAGCTGCCTCAGCGATGCATTATCCATAAAAGAATGCTCTCCATAATTGCTCAAATACTTCGTGACAGTTCCTAGCATAGACTGTTTACTTACTAATAACAAAGAAGAAAACTACTGCTATTTTCAAACATTAATTCAGAAAATGCGTATACTACGAGTATCTCGTATGACGTTCAGTGATACGTCGCTTTAGTTCATCTTTTTTACTAGTTTGGAATAATCATGAGTCACCTCAACACCACCCGCACCGTTCGAATTGCTACTAGAAAAAGTGCGCTAGCACTTTGGCAAGCAGAGTATGTGAAGGCTAAATTGTTGGAGCATTATCCCTCAATGACTGTTGAGCTTGTTCCCATGAGTACGCAGGGCGACAAAATATTAGATACGCCTTTGGCAAAAATTGGCGGTAAAGGCCTGTTCATAAAAGAGCTTGAAATTGCCATGCTTGAAGGTCGCGCTGATATTGCCGTGCATTCAATGAAAGATGTACCTGTAGCGTTTCCAGATGGATTTGGTTTGCATGCCATATGCGAGCGTGAAAACCCGTTCGATGCCTTCGTATCCAATCATCACGACAGCTTAGACGCCCTACCCCAAGGTGCTGTGGTTGGCACATCAAGCCTTCGCAGACAGTGTCAAATTCGCAAACACCGTCCTGACCTTGTCATTAAAGACCTGCGCGGCAATGTGAATACTCGTTTAGCAAAACTGGATGCTGGTGAGTATGACGCCATCATATTGGCCTCAGCAGGTCTTATACGCCTTGAAATGGAATCTCGAATTCGCATGCCGTTACCGGCGGATATTTCATTACCTGCAGTGGGGCAAGGTGCAGTAGGGATCGAATGCCGCAACGATGACGAAGAGCTAATCGCTTTACTTCAAGCCTTAAACCACGTCGACACTAATACCCGAGTTACGGCAGAACGCGCCATGAACGAGCGACTAGAAGGCGGATGCCAAGTACCGATTGGTAGCTTTGCTACACTTGATGGTGACGTGCTAACGCTTACCGGCATGGTAGGTAAACCAGACGGCACTGAGCTTCTTTTTGCCTCAGCGACAGCGTCTAGAAAAAACGCCAAGGACATAGGTGTAGAGGTTGCTGAAGCCCTTCTAGAGCAAGGTGCAGGAGAAATTCTTAAGGCGCTTTATAACTAAAGCGCTTTTTACTCACATTGGGAAGCTATGTTTAATTTGCTTATGCGCTATTTTATTTCGCGCGATATGGCGAAAACCAAAAAGGATGAAGCTTCGTTTACATGCTACTGTTTACTCGCCCCTTACCGAAATTAAAAGCCAGTGCGATAGCTTTTGAAAAAGCTGGCTTAGATGCCGTGGGCATAGCCACCTCAGATATTACGCCGGTTTCTTCAGAAAGTAGCGCTGCCGCTGAATTTCTGCAGAATAACCCCGTTAATGTGGTAGTAGTGACCAGCGTATACGCAGTTAAATCTGCAGTAACAGGCCTTAATAAAGCGTTTGATAACCCACCGCTCATTGTGGCAGTGGGCGATGCGACATTGCGTAAACTACAATCTGAGCTAGACGTATTTCCGCTAGATAAAATTGTTACGCCTGACGTTCATACATCGGAAGGTATATTGGCAATGCATCAACTTAATGAGGCAAACTGTCAACACGTCGTTATTATTAAAGGCGAAGGTGGGCGAAGTGCAATTGCCGACGGATTAAACGAACGAGGAATTTTAGTAAATTGCTTTAACGTTTATAAAAGAGAGCTACTTAGCCGTCCAATTTACACAAAACGGTGGAAAATGAGCGACGTTAGCGGCATTATCGCTACAAGCGAAGCAATGGCGCTACAGCTGATAGCACATTATGGTGACGCATTATTTGACTTTCCATGGTTAACAGTAAGTAGTCGTATTGCCAACACCCTGACTGTTAAAGGTATTAAAAAGGTTGGCGTTTGTCAGCGAGCCACCGATCAGGCGCTCATCGCCTGGGTAAAGGATAACTGGGAGTATTAAATGGCCAATAATAACGAAAATAGCCCACAAGTAGAGGAACGCTTAAACGTGGATGCTGAAAAAGAAGTAATTGAGTCTTCTGCCACACAGAGCGAATCATCAAAGTCTGGCGCTAAGCAAAAGAAATCATCAGGCAATGGCCTATTATGGTTCGTTGTAATCATCCTATTTTTAATTGTGTTAGGCATGGCTGGCGCTGGTTATTGGTATTATATGCAGCAGCAGTCGGCAAGCGCTGACTCTGCCACTACCCAGCAAAGTAACGCGACTAAATTGAACGCCATTGAACGTGAGCGCGCAGACATTTTAGTGACGCTACAAGACGTAGCGCGAACAAACCAAACCTTACAAAGCACTGTGGACGAACTGAAAACGCAGAACGAACAACTCTCTCTGCAAGCTGAGTCTACACTGCAGCAACTTAACAATATGGAAGGTCGCCGCCCCGCAGACTGGTTAATAGCCGAAGCCGACTATTTAGTGCGTATGGCAGGCAGAAAGCTGTGGCTGGAAAACGACGTACGCACCGCCATTTTACTTCTTGTTAATGCAGATAAGCGCTTAAAGTCTTTAGCAGACCCTTCGGTACTGCCTGTTCGCGCAAGCCTAGCGGAAGACATTCAAACACTGCAGCAGCTTAACCCTGTCTCTCAGAGTTCGGTCGCCCTTGCGCTTACCGGCATGATGGCACAAATTGACAAGCTTCCCCTTGATACCTTTGAAAAACCAGAGGACGCGAGCGCCGAAGACACCACCTTGTCGGAATCTGCTGACGATTGGCAAGACAACCTTGCTAAAGTATGGCGCTCTTTGGTTAATGATTTCTTAACCGTTAAAACCATTGAGGGCCCTATTGAGCCAGTACTTTCTTTAGAAGCGCAATTTTTAGCGAAAGAGCAGCTTCGACTGCAGCTCATGCACGCACAAACTGCCGCGCTTCAAGGCGATGCAGGCTTATATAATCAATCACTGCAATATGCCCAAACGCTAATTATCGAGAAATACGATACAGAGAAAAGCCAAGTGACCGGCTTTGTAGAAGCGCTACAAAATCTTATTGCCACTGACATTTCCCGTCCTATTCCTACTGAGCTGGCCTCGCAAAAGCCTTTGGAGCGTTTGCTAGATAGCCGTGTTAAACAGGTATTTGGACAAGGAGCAAGCGCACTATGAAATGGTTAGCTATTGCCCTTGCGGTATTAGCCGCATTCGTTGTTGCACTCATTGTCGGCCCGATGTTGTTAGGTGACCAAGGCTACGTACTGTTCACTTTAGGTAATACTGCTGTTGAGATGAATATAATCAGCTTTGGCATCTTATTGATCGGTGCCATCATTGCCTGGTACGTACTATCTCGACTTGTATTGTGGGCCTTAAGCCTAGTCACAGGTTCACATAAATGGTTTGGCACTTTAGGTGAGCGCAAACGCAAACGCGCTTTTTACGACGGCCTTCACGCTATGGCGTCTGGCGATTTCGACAGCGCTCAAAAGTCGTTAAGCAAAACTACAAACGGAGATTTTGAAGGCGTTAACTATTTAGCATCAGCTCAAATTGCTCTTGCTAATAATGACCTGTCTAAGGCCCGTTATTTCTTAGTACAGGCCTCTGATTTCCCCAACGCAAAAGTAGCCGCTACAGTCATGCACGCCCGTGTCGATATGGCCGAAGAGAAATACGACGCGGCCCTTGAAAAGCTTGATGAACTTGAAGAAAAAGAGCGCGAGAACAAGCAAGTTGTTCAGCTTAAAGCGCGCATTCTTGCCAAGCTGGGTAAGTGGCAAGTATTGCAAGACAATCTTTCTTCCTGGCGCAAGGCGCTACCTAAAGACGATTACACAGCGTGGAGCCAGCGTATTGCCAAAGGTAAATTTGCAGAAATTGCCAGTAAGCAAGGTGCTGTTGAGCTTAAATCATATTGGGATACGCTGCCGCGCAAACTGCGTCACGACGATGCATATCGCGCTGCGTATGTTCAGCAGTTACTTGACCAAGGCATGCATGCAGACGCGCAGCAACTGTTGGTTGAATGGCAAAAACGTGGCCCGAATAGCACCTTGTTCCCGCTGTTCACGCAGCTTAATATTCCTGATGCATCGCCCTCATTACGTTTGTTAGAAAGCTGGATTAAACAAGACGACCAAAATGTTGAACTGTACTCAACACTAGGCCAAGTTGCGTTTAACTCAGGCGACGATGTGTTGGCTGAAAAAGCCTTGCTTAAAGCGACAAAAATGAAATCGCGCAAAGAAGACTTGCTGTTGCTTTCTGCTATCAGTGAGCGCCAACAAGATACAGCTACAGCCCTTCAGCTTTATAAAGAGGGTCAGCAGTTAGCTGGCTAGGTGACGTTTCATTTAACCTAGCTGGTAGTACTTGTATTAACCGTAAAATTGAAGATATAGTAAAAAGGAACAGTAAATTCGTGCTCCAAACTTGCGTTTAAAAACGCTCAGTTTTAGTGAGCAGACCTTGTTTTAAGCGCGAATAAAATAAATTACTTGTCGGAGTGCTTCACTGGTAATCCAGTAAGCTGAGACCGCGAAAGTGGGATCCGTAGAACCTGATCAGGCTAATACCTGCGAAGGGAACAAGAAAATGCAATGCACACAGTGCCTACAACACTGTTGCTCGTTTGTGTAATAAAGTGAGTGATGAAAAAGTTAGGATAGGTTAAGCGTAGAAAGCGAACGCAGACAGCGGCGCAAGCATCTAGGCTAAAGCAACGATAACGCTCATCACACAATTGTTATTACCCTCGAGTTGATAGCTGGGTTTAAAACCTTAACCCTCGCACATTGTATTCTCCTTCACTCCTGACAAGCATTTTTAAACCTAAACTCAAAAGGCCAAAATGCTATGTCGAACAGACGCGAACAGCGCCAACAGGCGCAACAATTCATCAACGAGCTAGCAGGCGAAGCTTACCCCAATTCTACACGTCATTACGAAAATGGAAGCCGAGATGACATCCGCGTTGCCATGCGCCTTATTCATCAGCACGACAGCTTAGTCGGTGGCACCGAAGACAACCCTATTTTAACACCAAACCCGCCGATTCCCGTGTACGACACTTCCGGCCCCTACGGCGACCCCGACGAAAACATCGATGTTCACAAAGGCTTAGCGCCTTTGCGCAAAGCGTGGATTGAAGAGCGTGGCGATACTCATGCTCTTGATGGTGTTTCATCACATTTTGCTAAAGCGCGTGAAAACGATATTTTTACCGAAGATTTTCGCTTTATACGCAACCGCAAACCGTTAAAAGCGAAAGCGGGCAAAAACGTAACGCAACTGCACTACGCCAGAAAGGGCATTATTACCCCTGAAATGGAATACATTGCCATTCGCGAAAATATGGGTCGCCAAGCAATTAAAGATGTAGAACTTACGCAGCAACACAAAGGCGAACACTTTGGCGCAAATTTACCCGAGACTATAACCTCCGAATTTGTGCGTCAGGAAGTGGCTGCAGGGCGCGCCATTATTCCGTGCAATATTAATCATCCTGAGCTAGAGCCAATGGTTATTGGCCGCAACTTCTTGGTGAAAATTAACGCCAACATTGGTAACTCAGCGGTGACCTCTTCCATTGAAGAAGAGGTAGAAAAGCTGGTGTGGTCGACCCGCTGGGGCGCCGACACAATAATGGATTTATCCACCGGCAGAAACATTCACGAAACCCGCGAGTGGCTTCTGCGAAATAGTCCGGTTCCACTTGGCACCGTGCCCATTTATCAGGCCCTTGAGAAAGTAAACGGCGTTGCCGAAGACCTCACATGGGAGATGTTTAAAGACACGCTTATCGAGCAGGCCGAGCAAGGGGTGGATTATTTCACCATTCATGCTGGTGTACTGCTTGAGTACGTGCACCTTACGGCAAAACGAGTTACCGGCATTGTATCTCGCGGCGGGTCAATTATGGCGAAATGGTGCTTAAGTCACCACCAGCAAAGCTTCTTATACGAGCACTTTCGCGACATCTGTGAAATTTGCGCCAAATACGATGTAGCATTGTCGTTAGGTGATGGCCTGCGCCCGGGCAGCGTTGCCGATGCTAACGACGATGCACAATTCTCTGAGTTACGAACCCTTGGAGAACTGACAAAAATTGCGTGGGAATACGATGTTCAGGTAATGATTGAAGGCCCCGGGCATGTGCCAATGCACATGATTAAAGAGAACATGGAAGAGCAATTAAAGCACTGCCATGAAGCGCCTTTCTATACCCTTGGCCCCTTAACTACGGATATCGCACCGGGCTACGACCACTTCACATCCGGCATCGGTGCCGCCATGATTGGTTGGTTCGGCTGCGCTATGCTCTGCTATGTAACACCTAAAGAGCACTTAGGTCTTCCCAATAAAGAAGATGTAAAACAAGGCCTAATCACCTACAAAATCGCCGCTCATGCCGCTGATTTGGCCAAAGGTCACCCAGGTGCACAAATTCGCGACAACGCCATGTCGAAAGCGCGCTTTGAATTTAGATGGGAAGATCAATTCAACTTAGCCTTAGACCCGCATACGGCTCGTGCCTATCACGATGAAACCCTTCCTCAGGCTTCCGGCAAAGTTGCTCACTTTTGTTCAATGTGCGGTCCTAAGTTCTGCAGCATGAAAATTTCCCAAGAGGTACGGGATGTCGCTAAGCAGGCGGAACATCATACGCATGAAGAAGAAAAGGAAAAAGGCATGAAAGACATGGCAAACGCGTTCAATGAATCTGGCGCTGAACTCTATCATACCGCCGACAGCAAGGTTGAATTGCCATGACAGACAACGCTTTGCAGCAAAAGGCGGTTAAACAGCCAGTTGTATGGTGTATAGGCGGCATAGACTCTAGTGGCGGCGCGGGTATAACCCGCGACGCCATTACCCTTGCCGACTTAAAGGTTCACGCCTGCGTCATTACTACACAGGCCACGGTGCAGTCGAACACGGTGATGCTTAGTAAAGAAAGCATGACGGTCTCGGCGCTGAATCAGCAGTGGCAGGTGCTAAGTGAAAGTACTCAAGCTAGCGCCATAAAAATAGGGGCTATTGCTAACGATGAGCAGGCGTTATTACTGTGTGCCCGCATTCAATCTCTGGCTATGCCACGACCGTTTGTCGTATGGGACCCGGTATTGCGCACCTCATCAGGTGGAAAGTTAAGTGAGCTCTCTGAACCAGTGGTAGAAGCACTTTTAAACACCGTAGATTTGGTTACCCCTAATACCCAAGAGCTTTCCTGGTTAACTAATATGCCAGTAAAGACCGATGATAGCCTGCGCGCGGCGGCATACCAGCTTATTGAAAACGGCGCACACGCTGTTTACGTAAAAGGAGGGCACGCAAGTTGGCAAACACAAGCATGTGATACTTTTGTGAGCCCAACACAAACTATACAGTTCACTCAGCCAAGAAAAAACACTGGCAAGCTTCGCGGTACAGGGTGCATGCTAGCCAGTGCTATTGCTGCATTTGTTGTACATGATTACTGTATTGAAGATGCGCTCACCCTGGCAAACGCTTATGTTAGCCAGGTCAGAAAAGACTCTTGCGCGAGTTCAGCACATACGCCTGCAACAAATACGTATGAGGCACGCACCTATACGCCTGCTTTTGGGCGTTGCGTTGGCTTCCCGCGTAATCCAGCGAGCTTCCCTTTAGTAAAATTTTCTCCTCGAGAACCACTGGCAACACAAACCTTTTCATTAGACGCAGAAAAAACGCCTCTGCCTCAAAGCAATACTGCAATTAGCCCTTTCAAACCCCTTACCCAAACTCATCTAGGCTTATATCCTGTGGTCAATAGCGTTGAGTGGATAGAACGATTGTTACCTGCCGAAGCGAATATCATTCAGCTTCGTGTAAAACAGGGAACACAAGAAGACATTCGCCAACAGATAAAAGAGGCAATAGCACTCACAAAGCACACACACTGCCAATTATTCATTAACGATTATTGGGAGCTGGCTATTGAGCTAGGTGCTTTCGGTGTGCATTTAGGGCAAGAAGATATCGATACCGCCGATTTGCACGCTATTCGAAAGGCTGGTACTAGGCTGGGTATCTCAACCCATGGCTTTGCAGAAATTCAGCGAGTGCGACAACTGAAGCCATCATATATCGCACTTGGGCATATATTCCCTACCAATACCAAAGAAATGCCTTCTAAACCGCAAGGCATAGAACGCTTATCCAAATACGTTGAACTATGTGAAGGCATTCCTACCGTTGCTATAGGTGGTATTAACTTAGCGCGCATTGCCGATGTGGCTAAAACAGGAGTTAGCGGCATTGCGGTAGTCAGTGCGATTACCCAAGTCGATGATCCCCTACACGCGTTTTATGCTTTGTCTAAGGAGGCGGGTTTTGCATAGCCATCCATTCACCCAGACCACTGCTTACTCGGCAGGCCAAACCGTTAGCCATATAGCAGGCCAAGTATTTGAGCACTCATTAAACACGCAAGACATAAGGCGCTACAGCAGACAACTAATGCTTGATAGCGTTGAAGATGAAGGACAAGCAAAGCTTGCCTGTTCCCACGCGGTGATAATTGGCCTTGGCGGATTAGGTAGCTTAGTCGCTCGGTATTTAGCTGGAGCCGGTGTAGGAACCATTACATTAGTTGACGGCGACATCGTAGATATAAGTAATCTGCAGCGCCAAGTGACATACAATGAAATGCACCTTGGCGAGCTTAAAGCCAAATCGCTATTTAATGAATTACGCAAAGTTGACCCCAAACTTAACATCATATTTAAAAGCATTTACGCTGATAGTAAGAACTTACCAACATTAATTTCTACTGCCGATTGCGTACTTGATTGTACCGATAACATCGAAACGCGTAAGCACATTAATGCCGTTACCCATCGTGCTTCTATTCCGCTTTTTATTGCGGCGGCGAGCGGGCTACGCTGGCAGGCATTGAACTTACCTCAAAACAACGAACGCATCGGTTGTTACGCCTGTCTTGTTGAATACATAAACGTGCGCGAAGACTGCCTAAGCAAAGGCGTGCTGGGCCCGGTAGTAGGTATGGCCGCCTGCCATCAAGCTACACAAGCTTTGCTGTTTTTAGCTAAAAGATTCAACGCCGACATAAAGTGGGGCCATTACCTAAGCGGAAATGCCAGCCAAGGTTCGCTCCGAAGCTTCATACTTCCCCCCTCTTCAACCTGCGAGGTATGTCATGACCCAAATTAAGGTAAATGTGAACAATCAACCTTTAAACGTGATTGCCCCCATCTCATTAAGCGAACTGATTGCGCTTAAGCAAATTGACGTAGACGGCACCGCTATCGCTAAAAATGCGGCCATCGTGAGCAAACGAGAGTGGCCGACTACTTACCTCAACGACAACGACACCGTTGATATCTTTACCTTAGTGGCAGGAGGCTAATATGCTAACGCTCGCAAACCACACGTTTACATCACGTCTTTTAACCGGTACGGGGAAATTTAGTAACGCCACCATCATGAAAAATGCGGTTGCCGCCGCACAAAGCAATATCGTTACGCTAGCCATGAAGCGCGTAGCGAGCAGCAGCGGGCAAGACCAAACGTTAAAAGCACTTCGAGAATTAGGAGTGACTTTATTACCTAATACATCTGGGGCTAAAAATGCACAAGAAGCTGTGTTTGCGGCCGAGCTTTCCTACGAAGCATTAGGTAGCCCTTGGATAAAGCTAGAAATTCACCCTGATCAGCGTTATCTATTGCCCGACCCTATCGAAACGCTTAAAGCCGCTGAGATTTTGGCAAAAAAAGGGTTTCATGTCTTACCCTATTGCGGCGCAGACCCTGTTTTATGCAAGCGATTAGAAGATGTAGGCTGCGCCGCGGTTATGCCCTTAGGCGCACCTATAGGGAGTAATCAGGGTTTACAAACCAAACCTTTCTTACAGATTATTGTTGAGCAGGCGTCGATTCCGGTAATTGTTGATGCTGGGATAGGAAAACCCAGTGAAGCCATGGCCGCCATGGAAATGGGTGTAGATGCAGTACTGGTAAATACCGCTATCGCCACCGCCCAAAACCCTGTGGCCATGGCAGAAGCCTTTGCCAGTGCGGTGGAAACGGGCCGAAAAGCGTTTGAAGCAGGGCTTGGCGCAACGTTTAGTCAAGCACAAGCTTCCAGCCCATTAACTGCATTTTTGGAGCCGGCAGTATGAAGGTAGCGCAAGCGCTAATTCAGCAGGATTTGTCGCATTTAGCTTTGTCGATAAACAGTAAAACCGACAGTGATGTAGAGCGAGCGTTAAACGCTAATACACTATCGCTAGACGACTTTATGGCATTGATTTCCCCCGCTGGCGTACCCTATCTTGAAGCCATGGCAAGTCGTGCGCAGGCGCTTACCCGCCATCGCTTTGGCAATACTATGCAGCTTTTTGTGCCTTTGTACCTGTCGAACCTATGTGCCAATGAATGTACCTACTGCGGCTTTACCATGAGCAATAAAATAAAGCGCAAAACCCTATCTATAAGTGAAGTGCTTACCGAAATTGAAGCCATTAATGATATGGGATTTTCCCAGGTGTTACTGGTGACTGGTGAACATGAAACTAAAGTGGGCATGGACTATTTCGAACGAACCCTGAGCGCTATTCGTGACAAGGTAAGCTACCTTATGATGGAAGTGCAGCCGCTAAAAAGGGAGCAATACGAAACCCTGAAATACCAGGGGTTAGATGCTGTTTTAGTGTATCAGGAAACCTATTCGCCACAGCATTACGCCAGCTACCACACCCGGGGTAAAAAACAGGATTTTTTATGGCGCTTAGAAGCCAGCGATCGTATAGGGCAAGCCGGTATAGATAAGATAGGTATAGGTGCGCTACTTGGTTTAGGTGACTGGCGGGTTGATAGTGCTATGACGGCTCTTCATGGCAAGTTGATACAACAGCATTATTGGCAAAGCCGCGTGTCTATTGCCTTTCCTAGGCTTCGAAGTTGTGAGGGTAACG
>Ga0105235_100243_pt1 | contig 21150 bp, 11 predicted proteins | sample Virmet3819_2500_FD_90059 | JGI IMG/M metagenome (GOLD analysis project Ga0105235, IMG submission 90059) | Marine viral communities from the Southern Atlantic ocean transect to study dissolved organic matter and carbon cycling - metaG 3819_2500 | ecosystem: Environmental > Aquatic > Marine >... | reverse complement strand
GTAAAGCTAGACTCATTGCTACAAGTATTTGGCGCAGTACCAATTTCATTATAAATATAGATAGTTTGCGATGTAGAAATAACATCGCCAGCGTTTAACATGGTTCCGCTACCATTGGCACCAGAAAAATAATTACCGTTAGTTAATGTTGGTAAAGTATAATCTTGACAAACGATTTGATCTGTGATAGTATCAACTGGTGGATTACCTGAAATTGTTACCGTAAAGCTAGACTCATTGCTACAAGTATTTGGCGCAGTACCAATTTCATTATAAATATAGATAGTTTGTGATGTAGAAATAACATCGCCAGCGTTTAACATTGTTCCGCTACCATTGGCACCAGAAAAATAATTACCGTTAGTTAAAGTAGGTAAGGTATAATCTTGACAAACGGTTTGGTCTGAGATAGTATCGACTGGCGGATTACCAGATATTGTTATGGTAAAACTAGACTCGTTGCTACACGTGTTTGGCGCAGTACCAATTTCATTATAAATATAGATAGTTTGTGATGTTGAAATGATATCTCCATCGTTTAGCATAGTTCCGCTACCATTGGTACCAGAAAAATAATTTCCGTTAGTTAATGTTGGTAAAGTATAATCTTGACAAACGGTTTGGTCTGAGATTGTATCGATTTGAGGATTTAAGATAAAAAGTTGAGCAGTATTACTGTATAAATTACAATCTGCAGAAACCATTTGACAGTAATATTGATTGTTATCTAAAGCAGTTGATGCATTTGTAATTGATAAAGTATTAGTATTAACTCCAGAAAAAGTAGAGTCGTTATTTAATGGAATCCAAACACCAACAGAATTTAAAGCAAACCATTGGTAAGTATATGAACCTGTATCTACATTTGTTGTAAAACTTATATTTGAATTATCACAAATTGTTTGAGAGTTTGGATGAGTTATCGTTGGATTACTACTATTAAAGTTTGTTGTATGGTTATCTAAATCACTACAATCTTCTGTGCCAGTTATAGACCAGTCTGAAGCGTTAAAAATACTAATAGGAGCAATAGCGTTAGGATTTCTTATAAAACTATAGCCTCTTTCGTTTAAAGCTTCAACAGCATCTATAACAACACCATTTTTAAGTAATTTAAATTCATCATTATCGTTAAAACCAGAACCAACACTTGCATCTGCAGAAACCGAACAGGTATTTCCATTGCTACCCATTTGCAAGATGTAAGTCTGTTGAGGACCAATAGTGTTAACTAAAGGAACTGTTATAGAAGGTGTAGTATTACCAATATCTCCGTAGCGTTCTATATCATAAATGCCATCTAAAGTTACAGTAGTGTTGGAAGGGTTGTAAAGTTCTATAACTCCATAACTTCCAGGTTCTGAGTCATATATTTCTGAAATATAAATTTCGCTAGCATTACAAGAAGAATCTAATACATTTATTTGTGTTGATGCTGTTGTAGAACAACCACCAGAAGTATTTATTATTAAATCTGATAAACCATTAGTTCCTGTAGGAATAAAAACTTCTATATGAGTATTGTCAATGATGTTATAAGTCGCAGAAATACCATCAATAGTAATTTGAGATGTTGTAGAAAAATTGCTGCCATTTATAGTAATTAACGTGTTTGCGGGACCAGAACTAGGGTTAATTGTATTAATTATTGGGTCTGGACAACTTGTAGCTAAAAGCGTATTACTTGAAAGAACTATTAATGCTAATAAAAAATAAATATGTTTCATTTGAATAAATTAGAGGGCAAATAAAATAATATTTTATCTTATTTGTGTTAAGTAAAAGTTAGTTGTTTATCTTTTTAAAGCAAAATGACTTCTATATATTCTACCATTGGTATCTGTTAGTAAAAACCAATAGTCATTTGCTGGCATTAACCGTCCTCTGTAAGTTCCGTCCCAGCCTTTTGTGTTTGGGTTAATAATATGTATAAGTTTACCGTAACGATCAAAAATTTTAACATCAAGATTAGTGTTATAACCATCTGTCATTCCGTATGGTTTCCAATAATCATGAATTGTGTCATTATTTGGTGTAAAGTATTTAGGAAAACCAATTATTGCTATTGTTTGCTCTATAGTTTGACAGCCATTAATTTCTGTAACATAAACAGTATGTAAACCAGCTGAAACATTAGTAAATGTATTACTGTTTTGATAAGGTTGACCATCTATTGCGAAACTAAATTCTCCAGTATTTTCTAAATTTATAGTTACTGTATTGTTATTAGAAAAGTCAGTGTAATCGATACTTTCTATTATTGGTGCTTCGATTGGATTTACAATTATGTTTCTTGAGTTTGAACAACCGTTAGGATCTGTGATAATTACGGTATAGTTACCGATTTCATTAATATCAATAAAACTTGTGTTAACTCCAGTATCTACACCGTTTAATAACCATTGGTAATAATAATTGCTTGGCGAGTCATTTAAAACACCTCCATAAAGCGTGATAGTTTCAGGGTAATTATTTAAGCAGTAATCCAAAGTTTGATCTGCTTCTATTTGTGGTGTGTATAACACAGATAAATCTACATTAGTAACTGCAAAACATTCATTACCATTACTAGTAACTTTAGCATATATAGTTTGAAAATTAACTTCGGTATTTTCAAAGCTTAAAGGTAAAGGGTTTGTTTCCGCGAAAGCGTTATCTAAACTTTGATAGAATGTTATTGTTGAATTTGCAGGAACAGCATTAGCAATTTGCGATTGTACTTGGGTTAAATCAAAGGTTGTAAAACCGTCTAACTCACCTTCATCGCAAGCGTCTAAAGAATAACTTGATAATGTATTATTTGAAATACTTAAGTTAACTTCTGCTATGTTAAAACAATTAGACTGAGTAGAGCTAACCAGTGCAAATACAGTTTGATTTAGTTGTGTGTTATTAAAACTATCAGGCGTTTGTATTGGGTTAATTTGTTGTTGCGCATCATTTAAATCAGTAAAATAATCTACTACAAATAAATTGCTATCATTGTTTATAATAGTCTGCTCTGCGTTGTTTAGGTTAAATGTAGTATATCCATCTTGATCAATATCGCAATTTGTTAGTGATGTGTTTTGAACAATAGGTTGTTGAAACTCTTCAATAATAACTTCACCATAAGAAATACATCCATTATTTAAAGTCACTTCTACACTGTAAGTTCCTGGAGAATCTACTAAAAAATCAGAAGTAATTTCAGGTTGCAAAACATTATCTTTAAACCATGTGTAAGCTGTTGCGTTTGGTTGTGAGGCGTCTAATGTTGTGGTGTCATTTTCGCATAATGCATTATTAGTGTTTTGAAGTAAATTAGGACCTAAGTCTGTATATAATTCAAAACTACTAGCTTCTAAAAATACTGCCGAATCATAACGGTAATTTTGCTCGTCTGCTATAACTAATTTTACCTCATAAGTAACATTAGGAGTTGTATTTGCAATAGCAGTAAGCACCGCTGTTTGACCATTAAAATTTATTGGTGCATTGCTGTTATTCCAACTTCCAAAATACGCTTGATTTTCTTCTTGACAAGCACCAGGTATTCCTGGATGAACAGTCGTTACCTTTACCGGAGTATTAGTTTCTGGTACCAAAGCGATGTTTTCGTACTGTTGTGTTCCACTTTGCCTAATTAAAAATCCAAATAAATCGGAATATTGACAGGTGTTGGGATTACCTTCTTGATATTCTTCTGAAGCAAATAAATATCTAAAGCTTATTTGGTTTGCAGGAGCAGTAAATTCAAACTCTATAATGGTAGCATTAATTGTATTACTTTCATTTAAAATTTGTTCTAAATCTGTATCACCTTGCCAATTATTAGCATTATCATCACTAAGACTTGTGTTTGGTCCGTTTACGTTAGAGAGTTTACCTGTGCTTAAAACAACACCTTCTTGAAACGGAAATGAAGATCCGTTAGCATTAAAATATCCGTAACTTAAATCGTTTGTGTTAAAATTACCACCAACGACATTAGTGACTTGAACATTAGATATACACGCATTACCTATTAAAACATCCTCAATTAATTGTTGTGGTGTGTAAGATGTCCAATCTGTAGTTACATTTTGTGATACAGCTAAATTTATACTTAGTAAAATAAATAAAATAAATGCTTGTCTCATACATTTTAAACTGGCATGCAAATGTACGTAACAAATCTAATTATTAGGACTATAAAAATGTTAAAGCTTTAAAGCGAAATGCCCTTTAATTTCAAATTCTATAGCGCCTTTTTTAACATTAGCAACATACCAATAATCTGTTGCAGGTAGTAGATTTCCGTTATAAGTTCCGTCCCAACCTTGAGAGGTATGACTTAGTGTTTTTAAAAGTTTACCGTAACGATCAAAGATATGTACTATTGTTCCTTCTAACTGCTCTACACCTGTAATATGCCAAGTATCAAAATAGCCATCATTATTTGGTGTTACAAATTTAGGTACATCAATAATTACTATGTCTTTTGAAGTCGAATTACATCCGTTTAAATCTATTACAGTTATTGTATGAGGACCAATTGGTACGTTGTTAAAGAAATTAGATTCTTGTGGATCTTCATCATCAAATTGATATAAATAATCACCAATCCCTGAAACTTCTACAGTAACATTGTTTGGGTCTGAAAAATCTATAGTTTCTGTAAAATCAATAGTAGCAGCTTCAGATTGAGAAACAGAAAAACTTGTAGAAGTAGAACAACCAAATTGTGTTGTAACAGTTACAGAATATGTTCCAGTTTGATTAATTTCAATATAAGAATTTGTACTTCCGTTAGACCATAAATAGCTGTCTGTTGGTGCGTTGGTTTCAGCAGAAACTAACAAAGGTAAATTATCTAAGCAAAGTACTTGGTCTTCAATATCTAATTCTGGTTTTCTATGTACAATTGTATTAAAACTTGTTGTGTTATAGCAGCCTGTAGTGTTGTTTTCTATACGGATAAAATATGTTGTTCCATCTTCACTAAATACATTTAAATCTGTTAAGGCGTTTTCATTATTATTAGCATCTAATTGAGATGTATAATAGTTTACCGTAAAGTTTGAAGAGTTTTGATTACCCAATACAACCGGAGTTTGCTCACTTAGATCAAAATTAGCAAACAAGTCGTAATCATCATCACAAGTTTCTAAATCTTGAATATTATTTGCTGTTGGTAAAGGGTTTACTTGTAGTGTAAAAGACTCTATGTTAAAACAGTTACTTCCAGTAAAATTAGCTCTTACAAAAATTGTCTGATTACCAACGTTGTAATTGTAATTTGAGTCTAAAGTATTTTGTTGAAGTTGGGCATCGTTTAAAGACGAATAAAACTCAGTTTCAATAGCTTGTGTTGTATCTACTAAATCTGGTAATGTATTAGTTAAATTATATGAAAAAGAACTGTCTTCACAAATTTGAATAGTTACATTTGGATTAATAACAGGTGGTACTTCAACAATCAAATCTAAAGGAATTTCTGCATAACAATTAGAAATAGTATTTACAACTTTAATAAACACTGTTTGCGGATTTACTGTGTTTGTAAAGTTTTCTGGGTTAGAAATCTGGTTTGTACCTTGCTCTAAATCTGTAAGGTTTGTGTAATATTCAATCTCTGTATTATTCTGTCTAATTGGTAATACTTCAATTTCTGAAACGGTTAAGTCAAAAGTTGTAAAACCGTCTGTATCATTATCGCAAGTCTCTAAACTATTTGGTGTGTTTGTTAATGGGACTTGTATAACATTAAACTCAAAGCTAGAGATACCTTTACAATAAGTACCGTTATCTACAACAGCAAAAATCTGTTGAGGATTTACTGTATTTGTAAAAGAATTTGATAAAGGATTAGTTTGCGCTTCAGCTTCAGCTAGAGATAAATGATAAGTAACAGTCAAGTTTTCTGATGAACCTTGGGTGATTTCTGAAGTAATATCATCTAGATTAAAAGTTTCTGACCCATCATTAGAGTTGTCGTCACAAACAAATATATCTGTTGGAGTATTGTAAATTGGGTAAGCGCCAACTTCTATATCAAAAGAAGTTGTGTCGTAACAGCTTTGATCTGTAATATTATGTACTCTAACAAAAATAGTTTGAGGCGAAGATGTATTTTGATACGCAACAGTTTTATCAATAGGAGCTACGTTGTTTATTGCATTTTGAGCAGTTTCAAAATATAAAACTTCTTTTCCTGATTGACCGTTTAAAATTTCTGCATCTTTTTCTTGAAAGATAAAGTCTGCGGTTTGATTACCATCATTTTCACAATTGGTATAAGTTTCTATTAGTGTAAATATGGGTAATGTGTTTACTATTATAGTAATAGATTGCACAGCGTAACAACCGGTATTAGTGTTTTCTACACGGCAATATACAGTTTGTGTATTAGCATTATAATTTTGCGTATCTGTAATCGGACTGCTATTAGTTTCTGCATCAGTTAATGAGGTATGAAAACTAAAAGCTCTATCTGTAGTGGTATTAACAATTTCTGGAATTTTAGCGTCTAAATCTACTATAAAAAAACCATCTTGATCATCATCACAAATGATGATATCTGAAGGTTGATTAATGGTTGGAGCTGGTAAAACCTCAATATCTAAAGAAGACGTTGCGTAACAACCAGTCATGGTATTTTGTACACGTACATATAAGGTTAAAGGATTTGTCGTATTAGTATAAAATGCAGGCAAGCTATTAGTATTATTATCTGCATCTGCTTGAGTTAAATAGTAATCTACAGATGGATTTGGTATACCATTACCAGAATATGCATCAAAAGAAGTTAAATCTATACTTGTAAATCCGTCGTCATCTGTATCGCAGTAAGTTTGTGTATCTGTTAAAACTACTTCAAAACCTTCGTTTATTAATAGTTGAATATTTGAAAAATGACTACATGTACTACTATTTAAGGTAATGTATAATAGAGTAGGACTAGCATTAATAGTGTAAGGTACAGATTGATTAATAGCATTGGTATTATTGATTTGATCTGTTTCTGTTTCGTAAAAATCAATAGTAACATTTTCTAAATCATTAATAATCTCTAATCCAATATGGTATAAATCAAAATCTACAATTTGATCATTTGATACATCATCACACTCATAAAAGTCGGTAATATTTGTGCCTGTTTCTAAAAGAAATGTATGAAGCTCCATAGGTACAACAGATGCACAACCAGTTGTATTGTCTTCCACACGCACAAAAACAGTTTGTACATCTTGGTCTATATTATCATAGCTTGATGGATTAGCTATTGGGTTTGTTCCATTATTAGCATCTTCTTGAGACTCGTGATAAGTCACAGTTACGTTTGTTAACCCTTGTAGTATTTGATCAATTTCTTGAGTAAGATCAAACGTGTCAAAACCATCTCCATCCTGTTCGCAAGCATCTAATTGAACAGTTTCAGGGTTAATTTGCGGATTTGTATTAACTTCAATATCTAATGTTGTAGTTGTAAAACAGCCTGTAGTTATTTCTACAACACGTACAAAAACAGTTTCGGTTGAGTTAGAAGGTGTATAAGGTTGAGGTATTGGATTGTCTCCTGTTAAAGCATCTGCATTAGAAAAATGATAAGACACTACATAGTTTGTGTTTGAAGACGTTATTTCATCATCTTTAACAGTCATATCTACATTGCCTCCACCATCAGAACAAACAGATAAAGGTGATGGATTAACTATTATAGGAAAAGGATTAATTATTAAGTTGAAAGTACCTATATAAATACAACCAGACGTGGTATCTTGAGCATTGTAGAAGATAGGTTGAACAGCTGTCATACTAGTTACAGATGTTGTTGGGTTTTGGTCATTAGTTGCATCATTTTGAGAGGTATGAAACGTAATGTCGTAAGTTGAAGGCGGAAGCGTAGCTTCGATTTCAGAAGCTTTTGATGTTAAATCAAATATCTCTATACCGTCATTTGAGGCATCATCACACACTTCAATATCAGAAATTGTTGGTCCATTTTGAATGGTATTTAATACAACATTAATACTATCTTGAAAAGAACAAAAATCTGAGCTTAGCGGAACTGTAACTTCAACAGTAAAATTACCATCTGTAGTAATATTTAAAGTGCTACTAGTTTCGTTATTAATTATATTTCCATCTAAAAACCATTGGTATGTAGCTTGAGGATTGTTGGTATTTGCATCTAAAGTTACAAATGCATCACAAGTTGTAATATCTTCACCTAAATCTACAGAATCTGTAAAGCTGTTTCCTTCTATAAATACTGCAGTGTCAAAGTTTCTGTCTGTTTGATCGGCTACAATTAGTTTTATACTATATTGTACGTTAGGTGTAATATTTGCAGAAGCTGTCATTACAGTAGTACGACCATTAAAGTTAGTGTCTCCAATATTATAACCTTCAAAATAATTACTGTTTTCTTCTGGGCAAAAACCAACTATTTCATCATGAATAGTATTCGTGTTTACAGGTGTAGACGTGCCTGGTACCAATGCAATATTTTGATACGGATTGTTACTTCCTGTTTCTCTAATTAAAAAAGCAAATCCATCGGAGTATTGGCATGGGTAATCTGCAAAATATTCTTCTGATGCTAATATGTAATTAAAAGAAATTGTACTAGAGGTAGAAATAAAATCAAACTCAATAGATGTAGCATTTAAGGTGTTATTTATTCCAAGTGCAGCTTCTAAATCAGGATCTGTAGTCCAGCTATCGCTACCTTCGTTTAAGGCACTAGTGTTAGTTGTATTTCCTGCAGAAGTTACTTGTCCTGTAGATAAAACAATACCATTTTCAAAAGGAAAGTTTGAGTTTGCTCTTTCAAAATATCCAAAACTTTGAAAACCATCAACTTGACCATTAAAGTTAGAATTTATGTTACTAACTTCTACACAACCTTGTACTAAATTATTTTCGATTAGTTGTTGTGAGGTAAAACTGTCATTTACAGTTATTTGTTGTCCAAAAGATAAGTAACCAATAAGAAAAAGAGTTACTGTTAGCCAAAATATTAGACTATTTTTGTAGGTTTTATGCGCTTTCATGCTATGTATCAGTCAATTAAATAAACTTGGGGTATGTTTATGTTACGAACAAACGTATTTAATTAATCGATAAAATGCAAATTTTAGCGTTAAAATGTTATTGACTACTTATTAAGATATACCCAACCAACCAAATCATCGTATTTAGGATCATGAAGTTTTAATACGTAAAAATACGTTCCTGTTGGTACAACATCGCTAAAAGCTAATATGCCTTGATTGGTTTGACCATGCCACTTTAGATTATTATTGCCTTTAAAAATTAGCTTTCCGTAGCGATTGTATATTAAAAGCTCGTGATTTTCAAAAATATCATATAATCCTTTTATGTTGAAGAAATCGTTTTTTGAGTCTCCATTAGGAGAAAACCCTTGCGGAATATAAGGTGGGCAATTTTCAGTTTGTAATTCAAATTGAAAGATGTCAAAACATTCTTCTGTTTCTGCAGTTATATATATTGTTTGAGGTGTAGAGTTTGAAGCGTAATTTGCTAGTGAAAGGATTGAGTAATCTTCATTTATATCTTCTAAACTTTCAAAAAAACTAAAGCTATTATAATCTGTTTGGTTTATTTGCGATAGTACTTGAGTTAAATCAAAAGAGGCTTGATTATTACCTTCATCACAAGCTAAAATAGGATTTAATATTATGGTTTCAGGTAGTGGAATTAATTGAATGGTTTCAAATGTTTCGTTATTGTTTTCGTTGGTTTCAGTTATAATTCCGTTACCAGAACCATCGTCATCAACCACGATTTCTAGAATAAAATCGTCAGGAAAGTTTGATGGAATGGTTAATGTTGTTTGATTGCTTTCAGAAGCATTGATAGGTATGTCGCTTTGTGTTGTAGTTTGTCCAATTAGTGTATTGTCAATATAGAATGAAATTGGTGTGTTAACAGGTAAAATATCTGTGCTATTAGTGTTGTAAACGGTGTAGTTTATATCTATTTCCCGATTTGCACAAAACACATCATAATTGTTTATGGCAATTGTGGCGTCTGGTAATTGACTGTTTAAAACCGTAATTATATTGTTAAGAATAATTAAATCTGCTCTAAAAATTCCAAATTGGTCCACACCGCCAGTAGTCATTATAATGGTAACCTGTGTGTCGCCTATAGATATGTTGTTTTCAATATTATAAACATCTAAATCTGCATTGTAAAAATTTGTAGAATTTGTAAAAGTATTTGTGCCATTAAAAGCATTATCTGGTAGGTTTAAAGGTGGATTGGATAGAATGTTTCCGTTAATAGAAAGACTTTCTCCGTAGTTTAAAGCATTGTCTCCTTCCCAAGCTAAAAACCCAATTTTAGCATTGTCATTATCTAAAACATCAATATTGTCTAGGATAATTGTTTTTTCTTGAACTTCAGAATTTATAATTTCTAAACCTTGAAAAAGATTAATTTGATTAAGAGGTAAGTTATTATCCTCGTAGATAACGTATAAACTCCAACCAGCATAATTAGTACGATTGTTACAAAATCCAGGTGTATTTGTTAGGTCAGAATTGACATCTAAATTAGAAAGGTTATATGTCGTATTACCTTCGTTAATTATTTGATTTGTCACATCTGCATAGCAGGCAAAGTATGTGAGTTGCCCATTGCTGCCAGCATCATAATTTACGTTATATGTGTCTTGAGCATTAATAGTTATATTGTTTAAGGAAACTTGAGTATCTCCATTACCAGAGCCAGACCAGAACAGGTAAGCCGCAATTATATTAACATTATTTGGTAAGTTTAAATTAGCTGAAGCTGAAGTAGGCAACGTACAAAAACTACTGTCAAGGTTATTCTCTGCTGGGTTTAATGTATTGCCAATTGCAGTGTAATCATACCTACCATTAAATTGTTGAAATAATGTAATATCCTGAGCTTTTAAAGTATTAAAAAAGCAAAGTAAAATTACTAAGTGTAAGAAAGTAAAGTTTTTCATATTTAGGACATTACTTTCTAAAATTACAAAAAACTACCTTTTTAAAGTAAAATGACTTTTAAAAACACGTCCATCTTGTAATGTTACAGAAAACCAGTAATCATTACTTGGCATTGGTTGTCCATTATAAGTACCGTCCCAACCTTTACTTTTAGGGTCTATTTGGGTTAACAATTTACCGTATCTATCAAAAATATATATTTTAGAATTTGGTTGAAATTGATTCGAGACACCATAAACTTGCCAATAATCGTTAATTGCATCGTTATTAGGAGTAAAAAATTGAGGAAAACCAATAACAGATAATGTGTCTGAAATTAATCCGCAATCATTTTTTACGTCAATAATATTAACAGTATATATTCCTGGAGGTACTTGAGTGAAAACAGAGTCACTTTGGAAGCCTGTACTTTCTCCTTCACTATTGATTAATTCGTATTCATAAATACCTTCTCCAGAGGTTATAATACTAACTTGATTATTAGTTGTATTTCCGTCTAAAATATCGATATTTTCAATTGTAGCTATGTTAGATACTTCTACAGTAAATGTTTTTACTTTTTCACATCCATCAACCGTTGTAACAGTTACGGTATAAATACCTGGTTGATTGACTTCTATACTATTTGTGTTTTGTCCTGTTGACCAATTAAAATAATAGTTATTGTTAATAGGTGAAGTAGCACTTAGTGTAATAGTTTCTGGAAAGAAATTAAGACAGTAAAAAACTGTTTCGTCTTCATCTAAATCAGGTCTTTCATTAATAATTAAATCGACTTCGTTAATACCATAACAATTGTTATTGTTTTCTGCACGAGCGTATATAGTTTGAAAGTAAGCAGATGTATTGGTGAAAGTTGAAGGTAAGGCATTACTTTCTGTCAACGCATCATTGTAGTTTTCGTAAAAATTAATTGAAATATTTCCCGGTAATGCTGATGTCATGTTAGTGCTTATTTCATTTAAATCGAAAGTATTAAGACCATCTTCAGAGTCTAACTCGTCGCATACTTCAAATTCATAATTATTAATTTGAGTGGTACTAACTTCTAGTGTTAGTTCTGTAATGTTTACACAATCAGTATTACTGTCTTTTGAAACCGCATAAACTATTTGTGGGTTACTTAAGTTGTTATAAGATGTTGGGTTAGTAATTGGTGTAACTTCATTATTAGCATCGTTTAATGTGTCATAAAAAACAACAGATAAATTAGCGTTGTTGTTAGTTATATTAGTTATAGCTTCTTCTAAATTAAAAATAGTGTACCCGTCAGGTATACCATCTTCGTCACATTGTAATAACGTATGGTCAAAAGATGCTGGTACTGGATTGATAATTAAATTGAAGCTATTAACTGCATAGCAGTCTGTGTTATTACTGTTTTCTAGTCTTACATATACTTCTTCTTGAAAAGGTGTGTTGTTATAGTAGTTTAGGTTTAATGGACTTAAATTATTTTCTGCATCATTTAAATTAGCGTGATAACTAATATTGAATAAAGTAGTGTTTTGTCCGTTGTAAACTTGACTATTATAACTTGATAAGTCTACAGTTGTTTGACCGTTTGTATCATCACCATCAGATAAATCATCACAAACTTCAAAGTCATTTAAGCTATCTATTACCGGTGTTTGAAATACTGAAATATCAAAATTAGTTGTAGCATAACAGTTAGGGTTATTAATGTTTTCTACACGAGCAATAATTGTTTCTTGAGGTAATGTGTTTTGGTAATTACCGGTAATTTCGTTTTGGTTATTATCTGCATCTGCTTGGTTTTTGAAGTATTTAACTTCGTAAACTGCAGCATCTTGACCATTTAATATTTCTGTGTTTAGAGAAGATAAGTTAAAGTCCCAAATATTGTCGTTATTATCATCACAAATTACAATGTTATTTGGTGTTGTAGCGGTAGGAATATCATAATAGGTTACAATTGCTTGTCCTTCTTTTGTATCACAATCACCATTGTTTAAGTCTATTATAACTTCGTAATTTCCGTTTTGTGTCACTAATAATTCATTAGGAATTGCTGGTGTTGCTATCGCATTACCATCTTGAGTCCAAGTATATGTTGCACCAGGAATATCTTCTGCAATAAGTGTGTAGTCGTCTCCAGTGCATAATGGTAAATCTACAGTATTAGTATTGTCGGTTGGGATAATATCAATTTTTTCAACAAAAAAGGATGCGATAAATGGAGGTAAGCCTTGTCTAGAAACTAGTCCATTTAGATCTACAGATTGGTGTTGATAATCTGCTGCTTGCCCTAAGCTGTTAGGAGAATTTATTGTACTTAAAAAAGGCGTGCCTTGATTATAAGTAGCACTTAATGATCTATAAATTTTACCATCAGGTCCAAGTTGTAATGCACTTCTATACATAATTCTTTGGTCCAATATTTCTTCTGAAGCACTAATGTTGTTGGCGTTTAAGTCATATTGAAGCAAGGCTCCATATTGTGCATTTGCATTATTAAAGTCATCTTGAGGAGTCTCAAAATAGGTTGAAACATATAAGATTTGACTATTTGGAGAAAACTCTACACCGTAAGGTCTTTGCGCTTTTCCATCTGGATTTAAATTAATGTTTATTTGTTGAGCATTAGAAGCTTGACCAGTGTTAGTGTCAAAATCAAAAAGATATAATCCAGAAGAAATATTAGCACATGCTATTTTTGTCCCATCTGGAGAGATTTTAAGATAACCTCTTCTTTCTGGAACAAGTATATTTAGGTCTGAAATTACAGGAGTAGTGTTTACTCCTGTAGCAGTTACTTCGTAAGCAAATATTGAGTTGTTTAACTCGTCACCATTAATATCTGCAAATGTTATTACCCAAATATTTTCTGTTTGACAGTCTTTTAATACAGCGCTTAATTTTTCTGAAGTATTGTTTAAAAGATTAATATTTTTATTTGTTGTAACAGTTCCTAAACCGCCATTAGCTGTCATGTCTACTTCGGAATAATGAAAACCTTCGTCTGGATTACCTTGAAACTCTGTATCTACAGTAAAAATATAATAGATATCAGAATCTTGAGGTTTTGGTATTATAATAGCAGATTGTGTACTAGAAGGATTTCCTTTTAAACCATTTCCATTAGTCATTACCTGATGGTTTTTATTGTATACAGTTATTCCGTCTGTGTAAAATAATAAATCACCATTTCCATCAGAAATACTTGTACAACCTTCATCTGTAGCTAATTGCCCATTGGTAAGTGCTGTTACAGTATTTGTCGAAAGATCAAAATTGATTCCTGCATTGTTACCAAAGTACCAGTTGGAAGCCTCATTTTGAGAATGAACAAATGACACTAACAGCAAAAATGTTAGTAATAATATCTTTTTCATAATCTAGTATAGCCAGATTTGTAAAGATATTACAAAAATGAAAAACGAAAAGATATAAAATGTTAAATACCTATAAATCTCTTTTTTGCAACAGTTTGTAAGAGCCGTAAATAAATAAAGCTGTCCATGCTAAAACAATAACAATTTGATACCAATGTACAGAGTAATCAAAATTAAAATCTTCTCCTACCTGTTTGGCTAGTTCTTTAGCTGCGCCAAGTCTTGATCCTGGTTCTACGATTAGATTTGACATACTTTCTAAAGGAAAGAATTGTGTAATTGATCTCCATGAGTTTTCGGTAAGCTCTATTTCCCAACGTAATAATCCGTATGCTATTTTTTCTATAATAAACCAAACAAATAAAAAGCCTAATGCAAATGCAGATCGTTTAATTAAAATACCTAAAAATAAGCAGAAAGAAAAGAAACCTATTAATTTTACAAAGAAGGCTAAAAGGTATTCTGTGTCAGAAAACACATGGTAAAGCTCAGTTATATCAGAAAATGCAAATCCTAATATTAGTGTAATTATAAATACGAAAACGGTTGATACTAAAGCAAAAACACTTACGGTTACAAATTTAGAGGCGATAAATTCTTTTTTACTTAAACCATCTATTAAGTTTTGCTTAATGGTCTTGTTACTATATTCATTTGCCATCATAGACACAATAACAATTGCTAAGAAAAATTTTAACGATGCAGCAACATAAGTATTAAAATGCCAAATGTAAGGAAAGTCAAAAATTCCTTGTTCTGCTAAATGAAACTTAACAGGTCCAATATCAAACTTGATTGAAGCTATTAGTGCTATTGATGTTAATAATATAAAGTATGCTAAAATAAGTACTTTACTTGATCGGTTATTCCAAAGTTTGATTAATTCTATATTTAAAAGTCGTAACATTATTGTCGGTTTTTTGGTTGGGTTTGTTTAAGATAATTGGTCTGTAAGTTGTAAAAATTGCTCTTCTAAACTTTCTTTACGTAAAACTAAATGAGATAGATTGATGCCATTATCAAAACACAGCTTGTTTAAAGAGCTAGATAACATAGGTTGATCTAAAAATGCAGTTACTAGATCGCCATTAACTTTTACATCTTTAATGTTTGGATTGTTATTTAAAAAGTTAATTAATGCATCTGTGTTTTCAGCTTTTAGTTCAAAAAAACCATTACTAGTAATCATTTGGTCTACAGGACCTTCATAAAGTTTTTCGCCTTTTCTTAAAACGACAACGTGGGTACATACTTTTTCAACTTCGTCTAATAAATGAGATGCTAAAAGTATAGTTGTACCTTTACTTGCAATCTCTTTGATTAAAGATCTAATTTGATGTATTCCTTGTGGATCAAGCCCATTTGTAGGCTCGTCTAAGATTAAAATTTCAGGATCATTAAGCAGTGCACTAGCTATAGCAAGACGTTGTTTCATCCCTAAAGAAAATGTTTTAAACTTACTATGTTTTCTTTCAATAAGTCCAACAAGTTCTAATTTTTCGTCTATTTTTTCTTCAGCAATATCTTTAATTTTACAAACTAGTTTAAGGTTTTTGTAAGCAGACATGTAAGGGTAAAAGTTAGGACGCTCTATAATAGCGCCAACTTTTTTTAATGCTTCGTGTGTAGATAAATCTCCGTTAAACCATTGAAAATTTCCTGAAGATTTATTTACAACATTAAGTGTAATACCTAAAGTAGTAGATTTACCACTTCCATTAGGTCCTAAAATTCCGTAAACATTTCCTTTTTCAATAGTGAAAGAAAGATTGTTAACTGCGGTTAAATATCCGTACTTTTTTGTAAGGTTTGAGATGGTTAAAATTGTGCTCAAAATATTTTTGGTTTTTGATTGATGTAAGTAAGACGATTGTCGCTTGGTTTTGTTACAATTTATAAAATTTGTTACTAATTTTGAGTAAATTAGTGTCTATGCAAGATTTAAAAATTTCTAAAAAGAAGCCATCATATCCTGTAAATGAAAAATTACACAAGTATTTAAATGAATATAATAGAAATTTAAAAATTTCGATTTTATATGAAGATTTATTACGCTTTCAAGGTTCTGTTGCGGTTTATGATAAAGACGATAATGACACGCTTTGGATACGCGTATATTATAACGAATTTGATCGCGCAGAAATTGATCTTAACCTAAAAAAAGTCTACACGCAATTACACTCTGACGGAAATGAAAAAACCATTCCTTTTTTAAATGTAGATGCTGTAGATTACTGTACGTTTGGTAATAGTAAGCCTTTCAGAGTAAAAGTTAGAAATATTTTAAACGATAATTACACCTATTTTTACGTAAAAAAAGCAGATGCGTCAAGAATTTATGGTTTAGAATTAGAGCATATGTTATCGCCTTACAACCTAAATTTTTTGGTTTATAAAAACACCTTAATTGAAGAGCATATTGCAGGAATACCTGGTGATGAATTTATAGAAAATATGTTGGAGGATTGCTCTCCTTCAGAAAAATCTCAAATCGCTAAAGAGTTTGTAAAATTTAATGAGCGTTGTATGATAAGGTTATTAGGAGATATGCGCGCTTATAACTATGTAATTGTGCCAACGCACGATTTTGATCATGTGGTGTTTAAAATTAGAGCTATAGATTTTGATCAGCAATGTTATGAAGGTAAGTTTAATGTTTACCGACCACAATTTTTTAAAGAGAATAATAAAATGGTGGCATTAGTTGCAGAAAAACTAACACAAGACTCTATTGACCAGTACAAAATAGAAGAACGATCTACCATAGCAAAGCGTATGATTAGTTATCAAGATAGAATAGGAGAGTTGTTAGATTGTATGACTAACGATACTATTTCTATTGAAAAACATATCGAAATGCTTAAATCTAAAATCTATGAATATACCTCGGATATTGAGTTTAAACGAAGCAAAAACATGGGCGAAATCTTAAAAAATGCTTTAGATTTTGTAAAACGAAACTATCAAGATGTTAATACAAAAATGTATTAATTCCAGTTTTCATCAAAATCTAAACTTTCATAATCATCAACATCATAGTCGTCGTCAAATTCATTAAAATCGTCATCACTATCGGCTTCAAAAACTTTTTCTGGAGCTTCTGTAGGAACTTGACCTTGCACATACATTAGATTAGGGTAATCTGTGCCTTGCGCTTCTTCTACAATTTCAGCTAATTCAACAAAAAATGTCCACATACTTAAAAAGTCGTAAACATAGATAAGTTTTGTTTGTGCTTCGTGTACGATGTCTGCAATGGTAGTTTCATTCATTAATTTAACTTGATTTAAACCATCGCTCATGTCAAAAAGGCTAATTTCTTCACCTTGATTCCATTCGTCATCACTAATATAAAAAGACGCCATTTCTGTACCATCAAATCCAAAAGATTGAGTGATAACGTTGTGCAGATCTTCCATAGTATCGTTTTCACGAATTTCAAAATCTCTAAAGATATCTTCTTCTGTATCGTTGTCTAAAATAGCTCTAAAACGGTAAATCATAATTAAAAAAATAAGTTTACAAAGATAAGGTTTTAATCCTTATTTGCTAAATCTATGTAAAGTAAATGTCATTGCTGTTAATAAGAAAAACGCACCAACTTGATGTGCAACACCTAACCAAACCGGAACTTGTAATAATAGGGTCAATACACCTAAAACAAATTGTAAAAATACTAAGCCTACAAGACTATTTAAAGCTAGTTTTTGGTATTTGGTTTCTACAAATTTTTGTCCTTTAAAAAATACGATTAGTATTAATGCAACTACAAAATAAGCAAGTGTACGATGTACAAACTGTACGCCACTTTTACCTTCGGTTAGGTTTAATATAAGCGAGTTTTGTTCGGTATACACAGTTTCATGAATAAATTTACCTTCACTCATCATTGGCCAATGGTTATGTACCCAACCTGCATCTAAACCAGCAACAAAAGCGCCATAAATTATCTGTACTAATAACACAAATGTAGTTACGCGCAACAAGTTTTTAAACCCTGTATCTGTAACCTTATTAAAAGGAAATATTAAATCTAATGCAACCCAAAAGGTTAGTGCAAAAGTTATAAATGCAGTGGTTAAATGCGCAGCTAATCTAAAATGGCTAACATCTGGTCGATCTACCAAACCGCTTTTTACCATATACCAACCCAAAAATCCTTGAAAAGCACCAAGACACATCAAGCCTATTGCTTTTTTTATAGTTGGTCTGGTGAGTTGTTTTGTAATTAAAAAATATACAAAAGGAAAGAAAAACACTAACCCAATAACACGACCAATAACACGATGGATCCATTCCCAAAAGTAGATGTCTTTAAAATCTTCTAAAGTGAAATGGTTATTAAGTTTTTGATATTCTGGATATTGCTTGTAAAGGTCAAAAGCAGCATTCCATTCGGCGTCATTCATTGGTGGAATTGTACCAGAAATTAATTTGTAATTAGAAATTGATAAACCTGAATGTGTCAAGCGTGTGATACCGCCAACAATTACCATTATAAAAATTAAAATACAGCCTGTTAGTAGCCAATAAATTACTTTTTTGTTGTCTTTCTTTTTCATAACTATTCAGTTTTTAAACCTAAAGCTTTACCTTTTTCAAGCATTAAATTAAAAGCTGCTTCGTGATCGTTTGGGATATCACCTTCTAAAATAGCTTCTTTAATAGCTTCTTTGATTACACCAACTTCTCTTGAAGGTTTTAAGTTGAAAGTCTCCATGATTTCTTCTCCAGAAACTGGTGGCTGAAAGTTTCTTACAGAGTCTTTTTCTTCAACTTCAACTAATTTTTCTCTTACAATTTTAAAGTTGTTATGATACTTTTTAAATTTTTTAGGATTTTTTGTAGTGATGTCTGCTTCACAAAGCGTCATTAAATCATCCACATAATCACCAGCATCAAATAACAAACGTCTAACAGCCGAATCTGTTACGATATCTTGAGCTAAGACAATTGGTCTAGAGCTCATAAAGACTAGTTTTTGGACGTATTTCATCTTATCATTTAAAGGCATTTTTAAGCGTTTAAATAAGTGATATACCATTTTAGAACCTTCAAATTCATGACCATGAAACGTCCAACCTACTTTTTTGCTAAACTTTTTTGTTGGTGCTTTACCAATATCGTGCAATAATGCAGCCCAACGCAACCAAACATTTTCGGTATGTTTTGCGATATTATCAACAACTTCTAAAGTGTGATAAAAATTATCTTTGTGACGTTGTCCTTCTTTTTCGTCAATACCTTTTAAAGCGGTTAATTCTGGTAAAATTATTTGTAAAAGTCCAGTTTTTTCAAGAAGTAAAAACCCTATTGAAGGTGTTGGACTTTCTAAAATTTTATTTAGTTCTACTACAATACGTTCTTTAGTGATAATTTTAATGCGCTCGCTGTTTTTAGAAATGGCTCTTAACGATTGATTTTCGATTTTAAAATCTAATTGTGTAGCAAATCGTATTGCGCGCATCATGCGCAATGGATCGTCACTATAAGTGATATCTGGATTTAATGGCGTACGTATGATTTTTTTTTCTAAATCTTCAATACCGTTAAATGGATCTAGTAAGTCTCCAAAATTAGCTTCAGAAAGATTTAAAGCTAATGCGTTTATAGTAAAATCACGACGGTTTTGATCGTCATCTAACGTACCATTTTCTACAACAGGATTACGACTATCTTCGTTGTAGGATTCTTTACGTGCACCAACAAATTCTATTTCGATATCTTCATACCGTAGCATTGCTGTTCCGTAGGTTTTAAATACTTGAACTTTTGGTTTGTTTGGTAATAATTTAGACACTTCTTTTGCAAGTGCTATACCACTACCAATTGCTACCACATCTATATCTTTTGCATTACCACGTTTTAAAATAAAATCTCTTACAAAACCACCTATTACATAACTGTCTAAGTTAAGGTTTTTAGAGGCTTGAGAGATTATTTTAAATATTGGGTTTTGTAGTGCTTGTTTGTAATTCATCAGGTAAATTTACTCACGAATAATCTTTACTTCACCATTACTAGATAACTTGATAATTGTAGATGGTTTGGTATTGTTTTTTTCGTTTTGCAAATTTACAACATAATCCACACCTTTTAAAATAGGCGTGCTTATTTCTTTAAAGGAATTTGGTGTTGGTTCTCCAGCTATATTTGCTGAGGTAGAAACGATGGGTTTTCTAAATTGTTGTATGAGTTTTTGACAGAATTCGTCTTTAGGAATTCTAATAGCTAAAGTATTGTCTTCTGCAATTAAATTAGACGCTAAACCAATTGGGTTGTCATAGATGATAGTAGTTGGCTTTTCGCTATATTCAATAATTTGATAGGCTGCTTCTGGTACTTTTTCAATGTACTTTTCTAGCATCTTCAAATCGCTTACTAAACAGATTAATGCTTTTGATGCTTCACGTTGTTTGATTTGATACACTTTTTTTACAGCTTCAAAATTTGTAGCATCGCAACCAATTCCCCAAACCGTATCTGTTGGGTAGAGAATGGTGTTACCTTTTTTTAGTTGGTTTATGGTGTTTGTAATCTCGGTTAGCTTCACGGTAATTTTACTAAATCTGTATTGTAAAAAACAAGTGTTCCTTCAGTAGTTGTGTAAAGAATAAATTGTTGATACTTGTAAATTGTGCTAAAAACAGTATACGCACAATTACGCTTCATTCTGTCATGAGTTTCTATAAAAATAACTTTTACTTTTGGTAACCAATTTTCATAATTTTTTTCAAAAAGTTCTTTTTCAGCACCTTCTATATCTATTTTTAATATGTCTATGGTGTTCCATTTTTTGTACTCTAGAATTTTATCTATGGTAATTG
>Ga0105235_100239_pt1 | contig 21265 bp, 16 predicted proteins | sample Virmet3819_2500_FD_90059 | JGI IMG/M metagenome (GOLD analysis project Ga0105235, IMG submission 90059) | Marine viral communities from the Southern Atlantic ocean transect to study dissolved organic matter and carbon cycling - metaG 3819_2500 | ecosystem: Environmental > Aquatic > Marine >... | reverse complement strand
TTTCATACCAACCTAGATAGAGAGGCGACGACTACACTGCCGTAATAAAGCAACCGCCATTGCTGGCGAACATAAAATAAGTGTGCCGTTAAAACAGAATTAAATGACACGTGAGCAATAAAAGATTGCTCGCGATAATGAATACAGTAATAAGGGCAAGTCGCTCCCGACATCCTTAAAGCAGTGTGACCATAACGATTCATTCGCTACGTTTTTTTAATACGAAGTACGAATGATATTGAGTAAGCTAAGACGTTAAAAACGACGTCAAAATGGTCAACCACCAAGGATAATGCGGCGTTACAACAAAGTCCCCGTCCAGCCGTGAGGTTGCGCGGTGAGGGTTTGCACATGTCACTTTAATTTTGTGTCTTAACGGCTGTACTAAACCAGAGTTAGATACAATGAAAAGAATGTTAATTAATGCAACTCAGCAAGAAGAGTTGCGCGTAGCCCTTGTCGATGGGCAACGGTTGTACGATTTAGATATAGAAAGCCCGGGGCACGAGCAAAAAAAAGCAAATATTTACAAGGGTAAGATAACCCGCGTTGAACCTAGCTTAGAAGCTGCTTTTGTCGACTACGGCGCTGAACGCCACGGTTTTCTCCCCCTCAAAGAAATAGCCCGCACTTACTTCCCTAAAGGTTACAAATTCGAAGGCCGCCCAAACATCAAAGATGTGATCAAAGAAGGCCAAGAAGTTATTGTTCAAATTGATAAAGAAGAACGCGGTCAAAAAGGCGCTGCCCTCACCACATTTCTTTCACTTGCAGGTAGCTATTTGGTACTTATGCCAAATAATCCTCGTGCTGGTGGTATATCTCGCCGTATTGAAGGCGACGAGCGCACAGAGCTAAAAGAGTCGCTTAGCAAACTCGAACTTCCAGACGGCATGGGCCTTATTGTTCGTACTGCTGGCGTAGGAAAATCTTACGAAGAATTAGAGTGGGATTTAAAAGTACTTCTGAAGCACTGGGAAGCTATTTCAGAGGTTTCTCAAGAGCGTGAAGCACCGTTTCTAATCCACCAAGAAAGTAACGTTATCGTACGTGCGATCCGTGACTATCTTCGTCGCGATATTGGTGAAATCCTAATTGACAAAACCAGCATATATGAGCAGGCGCTACAGCATATTCAGCTAGTACGACCAGACTTTGCTAGCCGTGTAAAATTGTACCGCGGTGAAGTTCCACTGTTTAGTCACTATCAAATTGAAAGCCAAATCGAGTCTGCATTCCAACGTGAAGTTCGCTTACCTTCTGGTGGCTCTATTGTTATTGACCCAACAGAGGCACTAACTTCAATCGATATTAACTCTGCTCGCGCAACGAAGGGCGGTGATATTGAAGAAACTGCGCTCAACACCAACTTAGAAGCCGCTGACGAAATTGCTCGTCAGCTACGTCTGCGTGACTTAGGTGGCCTTGTGGTTATCGACTTTATCGATATGACCCCTGTGCGCCATCAGCGTGAAGTAGAAAACCGCATGAAAGATGCGGTGAGAAGCGACCGAGCACGGGTTCAGTTAGGGCGTATTTCACGCTTTGGCCTGCTTGAGATGTCTCGTCAACGCTTGCGCCCGTCGCTAGGCGAATCAGCTCACCACGTGTGCCCCCGCTGTTCGGGCCATGGCACTATTCGCGGAACCGAATCTCTAGCGCTTTCTATTCTTCGTATTTTGGAAGAAGAAAGCATCAAAGAAAATACAGGGCAAATTGAAGCGCAACTACCTGTTCCAGTAGCAACCTATCTACTTAACGAAAAGCGTAAGTCAATTCAACTGTTAGAAAAGCGTCATGGTGTTGATTTATTGCTTATTCCAAACGCTAATTTGGATACGCCGCATTACCAAGTATTACGCCGTCGTCCTGATGATGTTCTATCAGATGCTAGCTATGAAGTAGAGTTGATGCCAGCGGTAGAAACAGAAACTGAAGTTTCAACCACTGCCCCAGTTAAGCGAGAAGAGCCAGCACTCAAAGGCTTAGTTGCACCTACGGCAGCGCCAGTAGTTGCGCCTAAAGAAGAGCCGGTTAAGAAAGCTGATGATGTGCCTTCTCTATTTGCACGTATCGGCAAGTGGATAAATGACTTGTTTGGTTCTGAGAGTGAACTAGAAGCAAGTCAAGACAAGAAACCACAGTCTGACGAAAATAGTAAGCCGCGAAACAACCGCAGTCGTAATAATGACGACCGACGCCGTAAGCCACGAAACAAGAACAACCGCAGAGGCAACCAGGCTCAAAACAGAGACCAAGCTAAAGACCAGAACAGCGAACGCGAGGAGCAAGACAATCGCAAACCTCGCAGTGAGCAGCGTCCAGAGCAAGATGACAAACGCAGCAACAAGGGTCGTAAGCCGCGTAAAGCACAGCAGCCTCGTGACGAGCAGCCAAAGCCTAAACAGGAAAAGCAAGAAGGCGAACAGCAGGAAAACCAAGCGCAGAAAAAGCGTGAAGTAGCTGAACGTAGAAAACGCCGTGACAAGCGTCGTAGTGTTCGCGTTAATAAAGATGAAGTTGCATCTGATACTATTGAGCAGATTGATGCAAAAGCGCCGCCAGCACCAAAAGGTGATGATGCGGTAAAAGCACCTCAACAAGAGAGCAAGGCGCAAAGTAAATCTAAGAGCGATGCTAAGCCTCAAAAAGCAACAAAGTCTGCCGATGTAGAAGACAAAGCTGAAAGTGTTGTAGAGCAAGAACAAAAGCCACAGCCTAAAAAACCTGCAAAGAAAGCTACTGATTCTGCAGCAGAGGCAACAACGACACCTGACGTCGAAAAGCCAGAAGAAGGCCAAGCTGAAACGTTCGACTCAACAGATGCTAACGCTGACGAAAATGGACAGAAACGAGAGGGACGCGGACGTTCACGCCGTTCTCCTCGTCACGTCCGTGCAGCCGGTCAGCGTCGCAAGAAAGAGTCGCAGTTAGCGGACGATTCAGAAACACAGGTTAAGCAGCCGGGCGAGCTAGAGTCTCAGGATTCAGAGGCAAAGGTTGAGTATCCTGTTAAATCTGACGCCCCTGTTGTTGAGGAAACTCAAGCTGAAGAGCCAGGTCAATTAGCTCCTGCTGATGAGCAGCCTGAATCAACGCAAGAGAAGCAACAAACTGCTAAACTTGATGTGGAGGCGGTTCAGGATGAGCTACAATTTGACGCAGAGCCTTTAGCCGAGAAAGTAGAGCCTTCAGCTGAAGGTGAAAAACCGTCAGCCGAAGGTGAAAAGCCGTCAGCTGAAGTTGAAAAACCATCCGCGGAAGTTGAAAAGCCTCTAGAAGAAGCTGATGACTCCGTTGAAACAGCGGACTCAACTGACGAAGAACCAGTGGCTGAACAAACTCGCGCGTCAGAAAATAAAGCACCGGTAGCAGACACCGCTCCTGTTGCTGATAGCTTGGCGCCGAAAGAAAAAGAGAAACCAGAGGTTCCTGCTGCTTCTCAAGAAACAACGGCGTCGCCAGAACAAGTGGAGATTAACTTAGCTGATACATCTGAAACGTTAGGTTCTGAAAAGACGGAAGAGCCAGTGTCAGAAGATGCGACATCAGAAGCAACAGTTGAAACACCTGTAGTTTCTAAGCAGGTTGATGATAGTGTTGCCTCCTCCACTGAGGTTAGCCTTGCGGCTAGTGGAAAAGGTAAGCGTGGCGCATCACATCCGATGGCCCTACCTGCAACAGTGAACGACACATTCGTTGATGTTGCGCTAACGGCCAAAGCTGATGACGCTCGCCCTGCACTAACAGTATCAGGAAAAACTGCAGCGATGGCTCGCGTAGCGTCTCGTGCTTCTGCACCGACTACGTTACCTAAGTCAGCCGAAACTGCTGATGAGCCTGAAACGGCTGCCGAATAGCATTTTGCTAATCAGGTAAAAAAAGCCGCTTTCGAGCGGCTTTTTCGTTTGTTAAATTGGTACATACCTCTTCCCAAAAGTCGCAGGTGAGTAATGGAAAGTTCAGTCGATAAAGGCTATATAACCTGGCTTAGCGAAGCATGCCGTGCCCGTGTTGTCCATACACAAATGATCCAGCCTCTTTGGAGCGGCTATGGCGCGTGTTTTAGAGCCAAACTTGATTACTCTGCGCCTGTTGGTCATAAAAAAGAACATAAGCTTGAGCAAGACAGCACTGGCTATGGGGTTGCTACTGATACTAAAAACAGCGCGTTTTATCCCATCGCTCCTAGCAAGCGCTTCACCCACGTCGTTGTGAAGTGCGCGTCGCCGCCACCTAATTTAGCCCACCCAAGAGGATGGAACGGACAACGAAGTGACGAACGAAAGCGTCGCTCTTTTCGTGTTGAAAACTATTTTTACGATAAAGTGCAGTGGTCAACTACTGACCGATGTAGGACGGCCACTTGCGTATCGCATGCGCAAAAAGGTACTTCAACGTTACTTGTGATGGAAGATTTAGCACACAGTGGCTTTACCCATACCTCAATGTCTCTTTCACCGCACAACGCAAAAACGGTTCTTAAATGGCTGGCTCATTTTCACGCCCGCTTTTTAAATAAAGAGGCCGTTGAGAAAAATCGCGATACCAATCTTTGGCACGAAGGCACCTACTGGCACTTATCCACAAGAGAAGATGAATATAAGGCAATGCCTGAAAGTTTGCTGAAGCAAAATGCCCAAGCTATTTCTAATCGTCTTTCCAGTGCCCGTTATCAAACACTCGTGCATGGCGATGCTAAAGTAGCTAATTTTTGTTTTACCGCAGATTTCTCATCCTGTGCGGCTGTTGATTTTCAATATGTCGGCTACGGCGTTGGAGTAAAGGACGTTGCCTATTTTTTGGGAAGCGCACTAACCACGCAAGAGCAGCAGGAACATCGTAAAGCTTTACTCGACACGTATTTTAACGAGTTAGAAATAGCGTTGCTCGCTCGCTTGTCTGAAAAAGAACATCACTGCGACTTTACACACAGCGATGGCTCTTTAAACAACGATACTCTTACGTACAACGACGTAGTGCAAGTAATCAAAGAATGGAAAGACCTTTACAGTTTTGCCTGTGCAGATTTTTATCGTTTTTTAGCGGGCTGGAGCCCAGAGCATTGGAAAATTGACCAAGAACTTCAGCATCAGACAGACATTGCACTGGCCAAGTTAAGTAAAGGCATTTAGCGTTTTGCACACAGCACGCATTTCCGCCCTACGTTGAACCTCAAATAGCGCTAATTTTGCACCGTTACATACAGTTGTGCGTATATACAAGTAAATATATATAACGCACTTATCATGTATAAACGCAAACTTTACCTATTCGGCCTGCTTTCAACGTTTATTTTGCTGATCGCATTAGCAAGCGCGGCAATATCTGCTCATTTGACCCGAACTAATTTGGCACAAGCCCAACTTGCTCAGTCACTATTATCAGAACATCAACAGCTCTCCAGTATTTCTTACCGCTTGTTTAAGCAACTTACCGACGAGCTCATTTTCGGTAAAAACGCTAATCAGGCAAAGGTAAGAAACAAACAGCAACAGATTGAAAATTCACTAAACCGTATTAAATCACTGGAACTCGATCAGCGCGAGGCACTGGGTGTTGAAGCGACTCTCGGTAGTGTAGAAGATACCGATGAACTAGAGACACTTATTCAAAGCATTGTAGAGGAATTCAGGGCAATTGCGCTTAGCAACGACAACACTCCGCTTAATCAACAGGAAAGGTTACAAACCCTGCTTGAGGTAACCATCGACAATCAGTTTAGAGAAGCCATCAACTCTGCAGTAAATCGCCAAACAGGCGTGGTTTCACGTATCAATGCAAGTATTGAAACGCTCAATACCAGCATTGTGTGGTTTACGATTAGCTTGGGGCTCATCACCTGCCCATTCATTTTGCTCGGCTGTTATTGGCTTTTTAACGCACTTTATCAACCGCTTACTGTTATACGCACAGGCACCGATGCCATTGCATCGGGTAATTACCATTATCGGCTGCCGGAAACCTTGGATGGCGAATTCACCGATCTAGTGAAAGCGCTCAACTCGATGATAGTAAGGCTTCAAGAGCACGAGGACCAGGCTGATGCCCATAGAAAACATCTAGAGTTTGAGGTTGAAAGTCGAACGCGAGCGCTCAAAGAGGCTAATGACAAGTTAACCCAGCTAGACACTAAACGCCGCCAGTTCATGGCTGATGTTAGTCATGAATTACGCACGCCGCTTACTATCATTCGCGGAGAGGCGCAAGTAACGTTACGCCAAGCTGCAGCAACCAATGAAATTTACAAAGAAACCCTAGAGACCATACTTGAGCAAGCCGTGAACTTGAGTAAACTTGTCGATGATCTTCTGCTGCTGGCACGTGCTGAAATGCACGAATTCACCGTAGATTTAGTGAAATCAGACTTACACGTCCTGCTTACTCAAAACATGCACTTATGGCAAAAACTCACAAAACCCAGAACCTTTGATTTGCAGTGGCTTGCCTACATGAACCTTAACGTGCTGATCGATAAAGACCGAATATTACAGGTATTGACCATCCTTATCGAAAACGCACACAAATATTCTTATGCCGATGCCCCTATAACACTTAAGGTTGAGAATGTTGGCTCTGCTATCATGGTCTCCGTAATCGACACGGGAGATGGCATTTCATCAAGCGATTTACAACATGTCTTCGAGCGTTTTGTTCGACTAAAACGCAAAGGCAATGGTATGGGGCTAGGCCTGTCTATCGCTAGAGCAATAGCAGAGGCCCACAATGGTACCCTTTCAGCTCAATCGACGTTGGGTAAAGGGTCGCAATTTACGCTCACGCTACCTGTATTGGATGACCAAAACACCCCGTCAGCGTAAACCGTCTAGAATAATTTTCGAACCTTTAGGATTATAAAAACAATGAAAATTCTTATTGCTGATGATGAAGCCCCGCTATTGCGCTTTCTGTCCCGAGGTTTGAGCGCCGAAGGCTTCGAGTGTGTCGAGGAATCAGCGCTACATAATTTAGTGACGCGAATTCGTCATGAATCCCCCTCTATCATCGTGCTCGATAGAATGTTCGGTGACGAAGACAGTGTGGAATTGCTACCCGCTATAAAATCATTACCAAACGCCCCTATGGTGTTACTTTTAACTGCTGTAGATGAAGTACGCGAACGGGTAAACGGTTTAAAGCAAGGGGCCGATGACTATCTGTGTAAACCCTTTGACTTTGATGAGTTACTGGCCCGTATAACAGCCCTTGGTCGCAGGGTAACAAATGCACCGGCGTCAAATGAGGGGCTTTCCGTTGGTCCATTATTTATTGATGACGAGTCGAGGATCGCCACCTTGAACGACGTGGAGATATCCCTCACTAAACTGGAATACGATGTGCTCTATTATTTTGCCGAAAATGCAGAAAAGGTGTTGTCTCGAGAGCGTATTTTAAGTCGAGTATGGCGAAGTCATGCCGACCCGCTTACCAATGTTGTCGACGTATACATCAGCCGATTAAGACAAAAACTTCAGGCAAGCAATAGCATTGTAATTGAGACATTACGGGGAAATGGCTATCGCCTTACAATTAAGCACACTGGCAAAGAGTAAATGCGCGAAACTAAATAATAGGTTGCACCTTTCCCAGCACTGGAATCATGCAGCCTCTTACCACGATTACAACCCCATAAATCAGTAAATTCATCACAGGTTCTATTGCTTTCTTTATTGATTATAACTAACTTGAACACTCGTTCAAATAGCATCTTAATTACTAAGGATAATGATGACTCGATTTCTTTCTAAACAGATCACCACGTTTTTGTGCGCCACCTCTCTAGTTTTAAGCGTGGTATCCGCTCAATTGTCTGCACAAACCCATGAAAGTCGACATTCTCAGCAAGAACCAAATTCACAGGTGACAAGTAAATTAAAGGCACCAAAAATTATCTTTTTCGATGTCAATGAGACCTTACTCGACCTGACCGCCATGCGCGGCTCGGTAGGTGAAGCCTTAGGCGGTCGAGATGATTTGTTGCCACTGTGGTTCTCTACCATGTTGCATCACTCACTGGTGGATTCAACCACCGGTCGCTTTCATACCTTCGGAGAAGTTGGCGTTGCCTCACTGTTGATGGTCGCAGAAATTGAAGGGATCGAATTGACCAAAGCGCAAGCCAAAACGGCAATCGTCACGCCGCTTAGAAGCCTTCCGCCCCACCCTGACGTGCGCGATGGCTTGCAAGCACTTAAAGACAAGGGCTATAAACTGGTGAGCCTTACCAACTCATCTAATCAGGGTGTTTATACCCAGTTTAAAAACGCTGATCTTTTGTCTTATTTTGATGAACGACTCAGTGTAGAAGACATTAATCTCTACAAGCCCGATACACGCACGTACGAGTGGGCTATTGAAAAAATGGGGATAGCACCAGAAGACGCTATGTTAGTAGCGGCCCACGGCTGGGATATTGCTGGTGCTAAACAAGCGGGCTGGCAAGCGGCGTTCATTGCACGTCCCGGTAAGGTACTTTACCCGTTAGCAATAGCGCCTGACACTGTTGTAAGCGGGCTAGATGAACTGGTCTCTCAATTACCCGATGCCAAATAATCGTTAGGGTTGATGGTATGTAGGTGCCACATAAAAGCACTGTTTATTGGTTTGCACGGGAGAGCAGATACGCTTGATGCTCAGGTTAAACGCCTGAGCCAAAGCTCAAAGTTATGCCAACCGATTTTTCGAGATAGGCACTTAGCTACGACCTCGCCATGCCTGCTCTTTTCATATCAATGTGAGGAATATCGTCTTCTAAATACATCGTCGAGGTGGCTTCAAACCCAAAACTTTCATAAAAACGTTTTAAATATTCTTGCGCGCCAATTTCAATATCACAGCCCGGCCATAGTGCCTCACAATGATTAATAGCTTCACGCATTAGCGCCTTGCCCGCTCCCTTCCCTCTGAACGCCTCGCTGGTAGCAACACGGCCAATACTTACCGATGGATAACTTACGCCTTCGCTAAGTAATCGTGCACACGCTACTAATCGGTTGTCTTGAAACCCCATCAAGTGACGGGTTTGCGGATGGCGGTCTTTTTCATCAAGCTCAGGGTAAGCACAGTTTTGCTCAACAACAAAAACATCCACACGCAGCTTGAGCAAGTCGAAGAGTTGATTATTAGTCAGTTCATTAAATGTGAGTGATTGCCAAGAAACCATGTTGCCTCCATGGATTTTATTATTAACGTTTGAATAGTGCCTTTAACAGATCCTATCAAAGATACTGACTTTATGATGCCAATTTCAGCATGCACATTTAAGAGCTTAGCGACGATAACGATTGGTTTAGTGTAACGCAATCCATTTAACTCAAAATGCCCTTTATATTTATGCTACACGGGTAAACAGCCTGAGCACAACGCTCGTAGACCATGGCATTCTGGATTAATCAAGTCTTGAGGTTTAGATACTCGTTGTTCACCAACCCAGCCTTTACATAGTCGATGAACATTTTGACCTTAGTCAGGTTTTTACGCCCTTCAACACTTACCACCTGTATAGGTAGTTTTTTGTCCTCCACATCCTCTAACAGACTGACCAGTTCACCACTTTTGAGCGCTTCGGCTACTTGGTAGGACATCAGCCGCACCACACCTAGGCCTTGTATCGCAGCATTAATCGCGGCGCGATTTTGGTTAGATTGAAAACGAGGCGTGAGCTTAATAGCAATAGGTCTGCCGTTTTGGTGATACGTCCATACTGCTGGCTCGTTAAAGCGCGTAGGATACAGCACGCTGTGCTGTTTTAAGTCTTCTGGCTTTTTTATAGCCGGATTACTTGCCAAGTAACTAGGCGCCGCACAGGTTACACGCCGTACGTACCCTACTGTAACTCCGTAAAGTGAAGAGTCTTTGGGGTTACCTATACGTATTGCTAAATCAATATTGCTATCGATTAAATTTACCACATCGTCATGAAAATGACCGTTAACTCTTATATCGGGATAGTCCTTAAGGAATTGGGATATAATGGGCGTTACAAAACGTTCACCGAACAAAATTGGCGCCGTGACATTAAGCTCACCTCTGGGCACCAAGTCAATTCCAGACACAGCAGCTTCACTTTGCTCAATATCTGCCAGTATACGTGAAACATGAACAAGGTAATGTTCACCAACTTCGCTCAATTTCACTTGCCGTGTTGTGCGATGAAAAAGCCTTGTATTTAACTTAGACTCCAAATGCGCAATACAGCGAGTAACCGCGGGTGCTGACATCGACAGCGTGTCTGCAGCACCTACAAAGCTTCCCGACTTAGCAACCTCTGCAAATACTCGCATGCACAAAAGCTTGTCCATATTATTCCATTTAATGAAATTATAAATTTCAAAAATAACCAATTATTAAACAAAAGGAAAGTATTAGTATCACTATCAGTTTTTACATATTTCTTTATGGCTGTCGTTTTAAAAGGCGGCCCAACATTAACAGGAGATAATTATGAGACCGCCCCTTCCACCATTTTCACCTGAAACTGCAGCGCAAAAAGTGCGCCTTGCTGAAGACGCTTGGAACAGTAAAGACCCGGTAAAAGTTGCGGGGGCTTATACCTTTGACTGTAGCTGGCGTAACCGCGCAGAGTTCATTGAAGGGCGAGCTCAAATAGTGAGTTTCTTAACGAGAAAGTGGAATAAAGAGCTCAACTATAAATTAGTAAAAGAGCTATGGGCCTTCAACGAAAACCGCATAGCGGTGCGCTTTGCGTACGAATATAAAGATGATTCCGGACAATGGTATAGAGCTTACGGTAATGAAAATTGGCAGTTCAACTCTGAGGGTCTTATGGAAAAACGTATTGCCAGTATTAACGAACACCCTATTGCAGAATGTGACCGAAAGTTCAGTTGGGATGGAGAGCAACGTCCTGACGACTTCCCCTCTCTGTCCGAGCTTGAGCTTTAAGCATTTTTAATAACACCAATCACTTAGCCATTTTTACAGTAAGGAAAAAATCCGTGACGAACCCAACAAGTAAAGTTATGCCTAAAAGTCCTATTACTTTGATTCAAAACCCTAAGTCTGGCCACTGTCATAAAGTTTCACTATTTATGGCACTTAACGCCATTCCCTATACCACCATTGAACCTGATATGGCCAGTGGCGAGCACAAAAGTGAGCGCTTTAGTGTACTTAATGTGTTCAAACAAGTCCCCGTGATAACAGACGGCGATATCACCTTGGCTGACTCTAATGCCATTTTAATTTATTTGATCCACGCATACGCAGACAGTGACTATTGGCTAGGAAAGGACGCTAAAGAAAAAGCGCTTATTCAACGCTGGCTCTCTCTCTCAGCAGGTGAACTTGCTAAAGGGCCCGCCGCCGCCCGATTAGAATACATATTTGGCGCAACCATCCATGTTCCTACTGTTCTTGCCACCAGCGCTACATTGCTTGAAAACATGGAAGCACATTTATCAAATTCGAAAAGTACATTTTTAGTAGGTGATCACGTCACCGCAGCAGACATCGCTATGTATTCGTACATGGCTCACGCCCCTGAAGGTGGTATGTCACTGGATAAGTACCCTCACATAACTGAGTGGCTAAGGGCCATCGAGGGTCTAAACGGTTTTGTTTCAATGCCATCATCAGATATTGCCCCAGCTCGAAATTAAGAGGTTGTTATGTCACTACCTAGGCTATCGTCAATAAACCCTGCGTTTCACCACGGTGAAATCGCTCTGCAAAAGAAGCTGGGTATTGATAAGGAAATAGGCGAGCGAACCAATGGTTTTATCCGTAGCTACATGCCAGAGCAACACAGGCAGTTCTTTACTTCCTGTCCGTTCACCGTCTTAGCCTTAGTAGATGACGAAGGCTACCCTATAGCCCTGCCAATTTGGGGAGGGGATGACTTAATTGAAAGCCCCTCTCCGACTCAGTTAAGGTTCCACCTGCCCGATGAAGTCTTAGACATGATACGAAACGCATTAAACTTAGATGTGATAGCAGGAAGCAAAATCGGCATAGTCGGGATTGAATATGCTACAAGGCGCAGAAATCGATTAAACGGTACAATAAGCCACGCAACTGATGGAAACCTAACAATATTGGTAGATCAAAGTTTCGGAAACTGCCCTCAGTATATTCAAAAACGAAACACGACAAAAAAGCGACGGCTTGCCATAGATGGACAGTTAGAGAATAGCATGTCTGACAACGTCAATATGACTACTACCACTACACATACAATTAACGCCAGAGTACGCTCAATAATAGAAAGAGCCGAAACCTTTTTTATTGCTTCACGACATAATTCTCTGGGACAAGAGGCAAACGAAGGATTGGATGTTTCTCACAGAGGAGGGAACCCCGGCTTTATTAACGTGAAGGGAAATACAATAACCTTCCCTGACTTCAGCGGTAATAAGTTCTTTAATACTTTGGGCAACATCTTGTTAGATCCTCGTGTAGGTATACTATTTTGGGACAATGAAACAGGTGATCTTTTTTTCGTAAAAGCAAAAGCTAAGGTCGAACCAATTGAATCTAAAGCTTCTGTGTTTAGAGAGACTGGGTTTAAAGGGGCTGCCTTTAAAGACGCGGAGCGTTTTGTGTCTTTATTGGTAATATCGGTTACGCACATTGCGGGAATATACCCTTACTCCCATAAAATAACGGAGATGTCTCCCTATGCATTTCATACTGGCGACTGGAAATAAGCGTTTAATTGATGAACCCTATAATTTAGTCGGCGTATTTAATTGGAACACCATTTAAAAATAGTTAAGGTGCTTTGCAATCAGGTCTTTTATACATGAGCAAACACCCGCGCGGGCACAGGGGCAGAATATGAGTGATAAGCGCAACATCAAAACTTACGACAAACCCGCTGGCGGATGGGGCGCTTTGAAAAGTGTTACCCAAAGCTGGATCCAAAGCGAAAAGCCGCTTAAAAATTTGCGAGCTATGCTGAAGACTAACCAAGACAAAGGGTTTGACTGCCCTGGCTGTGCTTGGGGGGAGTCGCCAGAAAGCGGATTGGTGAAGTTTTGCGAGAATGGCGCTAAAGCTGTGAATTGGGAGTCTACCGGTCGCTATGTTGACCCAGCGTTTTTCTCAGACCACTCAGTAAATTCGCTAAAGAAACACACTGACTATTGGCTGGAGTCACAAGGCAGACTCACCCACCCTATGCGCTTCAATGCTAAGACTGATCATTATGAACCCGTATCATGGGACGATGCCTTTGCGCTCATCGCTAAACACCTAAATGATTTACCCTCCCCTCATCAGGCCGAGTTTTACACCTCTGGACGAGCGAGTAACGAAGCTGCCTACCTGTACCAGCTATTTGTACGCGCATATGGCACCAGCAATTTTCCCGATTGTTCAAATATGTGCCATGAAGCATCAGGCCAAGGCATGAAACCAACTATAGGTGTAGGTAAAGGCACGGTCACCTTCAATGATTTTGAAAAGGCCGATACCCTATTCGTAATAGGTCAAAACCCAGGAACTAACCACCCTCGCATGCTAGAGCCACTGCGTGACGCTGTTCGCCGAGGTGCTCAAGTTGTTTGCTTTAACCCGCTTAAAGAGAGGGGTTTAGAGCGCTTTCAACACCCTCAACATCCTATCGAAATGATCACCAATGGTTCTACGCCGACAAATACAGCTTACTTCAGACCGTCACTTGGTGGCGATATGGCAGTGATGCGCGGCATCGCTAAGTGGCTAATAACGTGGGATGACGAAGCAAAAGCGAACGGCGAGCCATTGGTATTAGACCATGACTTTATCCAAACTCACACAAGTGGGTTAGACGATTACTTAACTGCGGTTAAGGCTACCAGTTGGGAGCAGATTGAAGCGCAATCAGGTCTTTCAAAAGACGAGATACAACATGCTGCTATGATGTACAAGCGCGGTGAACGCGTCATCATGTGCTGGGCCATGGGGATCACACAGCACAAACACTCTGTCGCGACGGTACAGGAAATAGTAAATGTGCAGTTATTGCGAGGCAACGTAGGTAAGCCTGGTGCAGGGCTTTCTCCCGTTCGCGGTCACAGCAATGTACAGGGCGATAGAACCGTAGGTATTAACGAGGCGCCGCCAGAAGCATTGCTCGACGCGCTGGAAAACAGATTTAATTTTAAGGTACCGAGAGAAAGAGGTCACAACACTATTCAAGCCATTCAGGCTATGGAAAGTGGTGAATCAAAGGTATTCATTGGTTTAGGCGGTAATTTTGCCCAAGCCACACCGGATACCCCCCGAACTCATGCTGCTTTGTCGAAGTGCAATTTGACTGTACACATTGCGACAAAGCTTAATCGCTCTCACCTCACAACGGGAAAAGATGCCCTAATTCTGCCCTGCTTAGGCAGAACGGAAATTGATATGCAGGCAAATGGACAGCAAGGTGTAACAGTAGAGGACACCTTTTCAATGGTCCATCTCTCTTATGGTCAACTCCCCCCTAGTTCAGAAATGTTGCGTTCAGAGCCAGCCATTATTGCGGGTATAGCGAAAGCCACGCTTGGCAATACTCCCGTAGACTGGGACTTCTTAGTTAGCGACTACGGCAATATTCGCGAGCTTATTGCTGATACTATTGACGGCTTTGAAGACTTTAATAAAAAAGTGTCTCAGCCTGGTGGCTTTCATCTAGGTAATGCAGCAAGTGAGAGACGTTGGTTAACACCTTCGGGTAAGGCAGAATTTGCCACAAATACATTGCCAGCGTCTTTGTTGAACTCCGAAATAATAGCAAAAGGCGAAAAGCCTGACCTCATACTGCAAACGCTACGCTCCCACGACCAATACAACACCACCATTTACGGCATGGACGATAGGTACAGAAATGTGTTTGGCGCGAGAGACGTGCTGTTTGTAAATGAAAGTGATATAAAAAAGCTTGGCTTTAAAGACGGGGAGAAAGTGGATATTACGTCGTTGTGGAACGATGGTCGAACCCGTCAAATAAAACAGTTTATGCTGGTGGCTTATGATATTCCTGAGGGGCAAGCTGCTGCATATTATCCTGAAACAAATCCCCTTGTACCCCTTGATAGTTACGGAGACGGCACCTTTACCCCGACGTCAAAGTTTATTGCTATCAAACTGACTAAATCTAAATCTGATGGGCGTATTCCGATTTCTTCAACGTAAACTAAGGCGCGCCTGGCACGAATGCTCGGGGAGCATCGTGCTTCGGCACATGGATAAGGGTTACACCATGTCGGTTCGCCCATTTTACTGAAAGAGCCGTTGGTGCAGACAGTGTTACTAACAACGCAAGCCTTGCTCTAATTGCTTTTTGAACAAGCTCAAGGCTGCAACGGCTAGTTAAAACCGCAATGTTCTCGGTATTGTAATAACCCTTCGATGCAATAGCCCCAATAAGCTTATCAAAGGCATTATGCCGCCCTATGTCTTCTCTACATGCTATGACATTTCGATCTTTTTCAACATATAAAGCCGCATGAACAGCGCCACTTTTTTGGGCGAGGCGCTGAGATTTTTCTATAGCAATTCGCAAGCCTTCAAACCAGTTAGCAGGAGGCAATGCTACGATGTCCACAGGTACCAGTGCCGGTAGTGCATTTTCGAGCGCTTCAATACCGCATAAACCACAGCCTGACGCACCAGTTAGCTGACGCTTCTTTTCTTTTAATTTCCAAAACGCCTTATTTGCTATTTCGACTTCAGCGTTAATATGCTCTTGATGATAAGACACTTCGATATTATAAATCTGCCTGGTGTGCTCAATAATGTCATTGGACAAGCTAAAGCCAATAATAAAATCCTCGATATCGTAAGGAGTCACTAACATTACCGCGTAATTTATGCCGTTATAGCTAATACTAAGCGCAACTTCTTCAGCAAGTATAAACCCTTCGCTATCTGCGCTATCTTGAATAATCACGGCTTGCGTTTTTTCAGCGCGTTCTCCTTTACTTTCATTCTTATTTTCGTTTTTGAGGGCCACAGATGCGCTGACATGTTGAGCTAAAATTTTTTTTGTTGAGGATTTTCTTGTTGACACTTTTCGCTCACAAGGAAGGATGTGGTTTGTTTGTAGGCCAATCGTTTGGTGTATTAACATTAAGCCATTGCGCTTCATTTTCAACACTTGATGAAGAAAGCGCTAACGCATTTACGTGCTCTAGAAAACCAATAACTCGTCTTTTACCTTGGTTAACAAGATAATCATTTAACGCCTCTTGTGTGTTGCTGCTAATCGGTAAATAAAAAGGGAGAAAGCGGTTTTCAACGAAACAAGCCCGTTCATTTTTCCTTCCTAATGAAACTAATTGGTTAAGTAACTGTGATGTCATTTTAGGCATATCGACTGGCAAAACCAAAAGTTCACGCTTGAGCGTTTCCTCTTCCCCATTTTTCATGGTTTTACATGGCGCGTTTTTTAATATTTCACAAACAGCGGCGTGTACACCTCCAAGTGGCCCAGCGTTTTCAATTTTATCAATGACGTGCCCCGCTTCATTACGACTTACTAGTACGCTTTTACACCCCGCGGCCTCAAGCAAATGCGAAGCGTGTGTTATCAAAGTACGCCCTTGAAATTGCATCAGCGCTTTGTCCTGCCCCATGCGTCGAGATGCACCACCTGCTAGCACAACCCCATATAACATACCTATCTCCATTTTCTTGGGTTATAAAGAATTTCGTCTTTGAAATAAATTATAGGGCGCGCTTAATGCAAATTAAACGTAGTTGAAAAAGCGCCGCTGCCTTCCTGAGTTACTCCTCATAGCCACTAACCCCACAGAAAAGAGAAATATCCAAACCGTCGCGGCCTCACTTACAGCATGAGTTACTGTGGTGTAATAACCAATATCAGCAAACGACGCCACTGTGGTGTCACTTAAGGTAATTGGATACGGCCCCAAATATCCGGTCATTAAGTCCGATGAACCACCAGGCCAAGGTTCGTCCCAATGACTGTTGGCAGTGCCCGCTCCGCCACCAAGTTCGACTGGGATAAATTCAGCGTTTTCAACAAACTCACGGCGATAAATTTCTAAAGCATATTCTCCAGTATAGCGCCCAGACCCATTTACATAGTTCGACTGACTGCCCGCGATAAAAAAGTCTGTCGTCCAGAGCGTTCCAAACCCGATCACGTGGGCCATTTCGTGAACGATAACGTCAAAAAGCCGGCCACGATTTTCGAGGCTCCTCAAATCAGCGCTATCAAACCGCATCCGTCCTCTATTTGCATAAACGAAAGGACTATCGCCTAATTGTGTTATTGCAGTAGGTCCAGCTTGGCCAAGGATCCCCCCCGTCCCATCAATGGATACGCCGCTCGCGTCAATAAGAATACTATGATCAAATGTGCTTTGAACCCCTGTAAGATATGATTCCCAATATTCTATAGCATCATTAAAAATACTTGATTGTGATGGTGTTAATCCGCCCAGGTTATTAATTGAAATACTAAATAAACCTGCTTTTGCAGAAGTAGAAAAGAATAGAGCAAAAGTAATAGCTAACACTAATTTAGCTGCGCCGCCCATAGTATGACTCCTGAATCAGCAAACGTGAAGATGTACAATACCAATCCGCATAGAAAAGTGCCCACTCAGAAGGCGCTGGCAAGTTACCTTAATGTAGAACCACTATACCTGCGGTAACACGCCGCGATTACGAACATTTTAACTCTCGCTGAGTGGGTAATTATCTATGCGGACTGGTATAACTATAGTTCAAGAATGTTTAAGCAGCTTGCATTGTTCAGTTTTAAATTACTTGAAAAATCATAACATCAGAAGGATAAATGACGAGCGCTAATTGCGAAAAACATAGGTAAGCCAACGCAACCCTGTAAAATTAGTGCTGCGTCGACTCTATTAGAAGTGGACTACCAAGTTAAATCGTCAGGAATTTCGTAGTCAGCATACCAATCATCTTCAGCCTCATCTTTACCGTCAGTGCCGCTTTTATCTAGATCAGCCCGATAAATGACTGACGCTTCGTCACGCTGAGCAATTTTGTCAGCAACAGGCATGGGTACGAGCTCATAGGCATCGTCTAACAAGACAATAGCCAAGCGACCTTTGGTCACTTGCTTGTGAATGGACTCGCTCACATACATACGCTTTACCACGTTATCGTGAGTAAAGTTCAAAATAACGTCACCGTTTCTAGGTTGTTTATTCGCTGTGATCAGCTGTCTAACTTGGGCCACAATTGAGCGCTTCTCACGCTCTTGCTGCTGCATTTGATTTAACTCACGAGAGCGCGCTTTTTTCTCTTCGGCAGCCTGTTGAGCCGCTAAGGTTGCTTCATCAAGTACCGGCTGTTTCTGTTTATTTTTTTGCTTTTGCTTCTTGCGCTTGTCTGCACGAGCTTGCTTTGCAGAACTTTTATCCGCCAAACCGGCTTTTAAAAGTTGGTCTTGTAAAGAGGACATAATCAACTCTCATTAATAGATATCTAAATTTCACGTCTAAACGCATCAAAATAATGGCTAATACGTAATAAGCCCGAAAAATTCGGGCTCATATTTTACGCTTGAGGCAATGCATTTACCTTAACTATGCGTTACTTTTTCTTGGCTTTTGACTTAGCCGCCGGTGCTTTCGTCGCCTGTTCTTGCCATTTCCCGTTGTCGTACCAGGCTGACCATCCTGTTGCCTTACCGCTGTCATTTTCAGACATTACGTATTGCTGCTTGGTCTTTCTGCTGTAGCGTACTATTGCAGGGTTTCCGTCCGGATCTGTTTTTGGTGCATCAGCAAGATAATAGAACTTCGGCGAAATTCTGTCTCTAAACCGTGCAAGTTCTTCCACTTTCGGCGCACGGGTCTCGCGCGACTTCGGAAAGTTATGCGCCGCCAAGAAAATGCCTGAAGCGCCATCACGTAACATAAAGTGGGCGTCTGACTTTTCACATGGAAGCTCAGGCAAATCCACTGGATCTTCTTTCGGAGGCGCAGCTTCGCCGTTTCTAAGCAGCTTGCGGGTGTTTTTACACTCTTCGTTAGTACAGCCAAAATACTTACCGAATCGCCCGTTTTTAAGCTCCATATCGCTGCCGCATTTGTCACACTCGATAATGGGGCCGTCATAGCCTTTTATCTTGAATGTGCCCGTTTCAACCAAGGTGCCATCACACGTGGGCGTGTTACCGCATACGTGAAGCTTACGGGTTTCATCTACTAAGTAACTATCCATAGCCGTACCGCACTTCGGGCAACGCTTTTTAGAGCGAAGCGCTTCTGTTTCAAGCTCTTCCTCGTCGTCCACCTTCACCACTTCATCGCCAGGCGTTAAATTCATGGTGTTTGTGCAGCGCTCTTTAGGCGGCAGATTGTAACCTGAACAACCCAGGAACACGCCCGTCGATGCGGTTCTTACGTTCATTTCTCGACCGCACTTGTCACAATCTATACCCGCAGGTATCGCCTGATTTAGGCGCATACCGCCTTCTTCCGGGTCTTTCTCAGCGTTTAACAGCTTACCGTAGAAGCCACTGTAGAATTCGTTGAGTACGTCTTTCCAGTCCTTGTTGCCTTCAGCAATATCATCGAGATGTTGCTCCATGTTGGCAGTGAAGTCGTAGCTCATCAAATCATCGAAGTTTTCCATCAGACGATCGTTAACAATCTCCCCCATCTTCTCGGCATAGAAACGTTTGTTTTCCAAACGCACATAACCACGGTCTTGTATGGTAGAGATGATACTTGCATACGTTGAAGGACGGCCAATGCCTCGTTTTTCAAGCTCTTTAACCAAAGACGCTTCGTTAAATCGAGCCACTGGTTTTGTGAAATGCTGCTTAGGATCTAGTGCTTTCAAGTCAAGCACATCGCCTTTCTGCACATCTGGCAACATTAGTTCTTCATCGCCTTTTTTGCGAAGCTGTGGCTGCACACGAGTCCAACCATCAAACTTAAGCACGCGACCTTTCGCGGTAAGCTCATAGTCGCCTGCCGCCACTTTAATGGTGGTAGCGTCATATTTTGCTGGTGTCATTTGGCAAGCCAAAAACTGACGCCATATAAGTTCGTACAAACGCTGCGCATCGCGTTCCATATCACCTAGGCTCGCCGCCCTGATATTTACATTAGAAGGACGAATAGCTTCGTGCGCTTCCTGTGCGCCTTCTTTGCTGCCATAGCGAATTGGTGAATCTGGCAGATATTTATCGCCAAACTTATCTGTAATATACGCTCTTGCGCTTTCAACCGCCTCTTGACTCAGGTTAGTCGAGTCAGTACGCATGTAAGTGATGTAACCCGCCTCGTAAAGGCGCTGCGCCATCATCATGGTTTTCTTAACACCAAAACCTAGTCGAGTACTTGCTGCCTGCTGCAGTGTTGACGTAATAAACGGCGCTGACGGACGGCTCTGCGTTGGCTTAGATTCGCGGCTTTCTACCGTGAATTTTGCATTTTCTAAATCAGCCAATGCCTTGTCGGCTTGCGCTTTATTTTTTGGTTTGAAGCCGTCGCCCTGATACTTGGCAACAAGCATGCGAAGTGCCGCTTTTTCCTGACTGGTTAGATCAGCGTGAACATCCCAGAACTCTTCTGGGACGAAAGCTTTTATCTCTCGTTCGCGCTCTACCACTAATCGCACGGCGACCGATTGAACACGGCCAGCTGAAAGACCGCGAGCAATCTTCTTCCACAGTAATGGCGACACCATAAAGCCTACTACGCGGTCTAAGAATCGACGAGCCTGCTGTGCGTTTACACGAGAAATATTTAACTCGCCTGGCGCTGAGAATGCATCCTGAATAGCGTTTTTAGTGATCTCGTTAAACACCACTCGCTGATACGTTTTGCCTTTAGTGCCAAGCAGCTCTTGTAGATGCCATGCAATTGCTTCTCCCTCGCGATCCAAATCGGTTGCGAGATAGATAGTATCGGCGTCTTTAGCAAGCTTTTTAAGTTCGTTAACAACCTTTTCTTTACCTTGCAGCACTTGGTAGTGGGCCTTCCAGTCTTTCTCTGGATCCACACCCATCCTGTCTACAAGCTTTAAATATTCGTGGCGGCGAAGGTATTCTTGACGCGCTTCTTCGCTTAAAGTTTTGAGTTCTTTAGCCGGTTTTTTAGGCTCTACTTTGCCTAACGCCTTCGTCGGAAGATCTCGCACGTGGCCAACCGAACTTTTTACGATAAAATCTTTACCAAGATATTTATTTATCGTTTTTGCTTTGGCTGGTGACTCGACTATGACCAGTGATTTTGCCATATAATTGAACTAAACCTATTGATTTTTAATGACTATTTACGTCAAATTCTGAAAATTGGAGCAACCTTGCACTATATATAGG
>Ga0105235_100237_pt1 | contig 21279 bp, 21 predicted proteins | sample Virmet3819_2500_FD_90059 | JGI IMG/M metagenome (GOLD analysis project Ga0105235, IMG submission 90059) | Marine viral communities from the Southern Atlantic ocean transect to study dissolved organic matter and carbon cycling - metaG 3819_2500 | ecosystem: Environmental > Aquatic > Marine >... | reverse complement strand
GGAGGATATAGATCTGTAATAGCAGCTTCTATTTTAAAGAGTAGAGGTATACATAATTTAATAGATGTTGGTGGCGGTTACGGTGCTATCAAAAAAACAGATGTACCAGTAACAGACTACGTTTGTCCATCAACACTAAAGTAGTTTTAAGTTTTTTAGTTAGTTAAAAAAGTGTGTGTTACAAACTTGTAGCATGCACTTTTTTTTGTAACAAAGGTTACCAACAATAGTAACAAATTGACGTAATTTTATAGAAATTTTTATAGATGAAATACATAATCATTATGTCAATATTCTCATTTTTATTCGGAAACAACTCAGTACAAGATAAACCAATAAAAGTATTATCTCCAGAAGAATTTAAAGCGCAAATCCAAGATAAAGACGTGCAATTAATAGATGTGCGTACGCCAGCCGAATTTGAAGCAGGACACATTGAAGGCGCTAAAAATATTGACTTTTTTTCAGGGAAATTTAATGTAGAATTTGACAAATTAGACAAAGAAAAACCAGTTTACATTTATTGTAAAAGCGGAAATAGAAGCAGACATACAGCCAACAAATTAGCAGAAATAGGTTTTAAAGACATCTATGATTTGGAAGGCGGAATTTTAAATTATAAATAAAAACAAATATGAAAACATCAATAATAGTTCAAAACCTAAAATGTGGTGGTTGTGCAAATACTATTTCAACTAAATTATCAGAAATTGAAACAATTTCAAATATTCTAGTAGATGTAGAAGAAAGTAAAGTCACTTTTAATGTCTCAAACTCAGAAGATGCAATAGAGGTTAAACAAAAACTAAAAAGTTTAGGTTATCCATCAATAGAAGATGAAAATGGATTAGTATCTAAAGCTAAATCTTTCGTCAGTTGCGCAACTGGTAAATTATCAAAATAATCATGAAACAGTTACTTATAATTTCAGCTTTAGCAATCACTTTTTTTAGCTGTAAAGATTCAGAAAAGAAACAACACTCTGCATTAGATGTACAATTACAAGCTAACAATCATCCTGGTAAAAAGCTCATGGAAAAACATTGCTACGTTTGCCATAGTCCAACTGCTAGTCATGACGATCGGATTGCGCCACCAATGGTTGCAATAAAAAGGCATTACATAGATGAAGATACATCAAAAGAAAAATTTGTCGCAGATGTAAATACTTTTATAAAAAACCCAACTAAAGAAAATGCAAAACTCTATGGTGCTGTAAAACGCTTTGGTGTTATGCCAAAACAATCTTTCCCAGAAGAAGATATTAAGCAAATTGCAGAATATATGTTTGATTTTGATATTGAGCAACCAGAATGGTTTGAAGATCATTTTAAGGAAGAACAAGGTAAACATAAAGGTCAAGGCATGGGTAACGGAAAAGGTAAAGGAATGGGACAAGGCATGCACAAACAACAAGCAGAGGTTAATTTTGAAGATTTGCCTTACGACGAACGTGGTTTAAAATATGCATTAACTACAAAAGCAGTTTTAGGAAAAAACTTGATGGGAACCATTCAAAAAAAAGGAACTTTAGAAGCGTTAGCATTTTGTAATGAGCAAGCTTATCCGTTAACAGATAGTATGAGTGTTGTACACAATGCTAATATTAAAAGAGTTTCAGATAAACCAAGAAATCCTAATAATAAAGCAAACTCAATAGAGCTTGATTATATCAATACCTTTAAAAAACAGTTGGCAAATCAAGAAGAGATTAGTCCAATTGTAAAAGAAGATACAGATCAAGTACACGTGTATTATCCAATCGTTACAAATAGTATGTGTTTACAGTGTCATGGTAAACCTAACGAAAATATTAAGCCTGAAATAATAAAAAAGTTAACTTTGTTATATCCAGAAGACCAAGCTACAGGTTATATAACAGACCAAGTTAGAGGTATTTGGAGTATTAGTTTTGATAATTAAAACATTTAGGTATGAGTAAGTTTTCAGATATTATAAATCAAGACAAACCTGTTTTGATAGATTTTTTTGCAGAATGGTGCGGACCATGTAAAATGATGAGTCCTATTTTAAAAGAAGTAAAAGACAATTTAAAAGACCGTATTTCTATTATAAAAATTGATGTTGATAAAAATCAAGCATTAGCCGCAAAATATCAGGTTAGAGGCGTACCTACACTTATGATTTTTAAAAACGGAAAACAAGTTTGGCGCCAATCTGGTGTGCTTCAAAAAGACGAAATTATTAACATTATCACTAATTTAGATTGATGGATTTATCTGAAAAATATTGGGATACGCGTTATAAAATTGATGATATAGGTTGGGACTTAGGACAAGTTTCACCACCATTAAAAGCTTATTTTGATCAGTTAGAAGACAAAAACTTAAAGATTTTAATACCTGGCGGCGGTAATAGTTATGAAGCTGAATATTTACACAATCAAGGTTTTACAAATGTTTATGTTGTAGATGTATCTAAAACTGCTTTAGAAAATTTTTCAAAAAGAGTGCCTAACTTCCCAAAAAACCACTTAATACAAAAAAACTTTTTCGATATAGATACAACTTTTGATCTTATTGTAGAACAAACTTTTTTCTGTGCAATAAATCCTAATTTAAGAGCAGCTTATGCAGCAAAAGCATACGATTTACTAAACCAAAAAGGTAAAGTTGTCGGATTGTTATTTGATGCACCATTAAATACGGATAAACCACCATTTGGAGGTTGTAAAGAAGAATACATAAATTACTTCAAACCGTATTTTAAAATTACCATTATGGAAAATGCTCACAACTCAATACAACCAAGAGCTGGTAGAGAATTATTTTTTAGAATAGATAAAATAGAAAAAGAAACTACAGTTTTTTAGTTTTTGATAAAAAACTGCACTTAATATTGTTAAAATGTTATTGTTTTATCTATTGTGTAACAAAAGTTACAATTTTTATCTTAAAACACTGTTATTTTTAACAATATTGAAAACTGACAGACTCACTAAATAAAAATAATAATGAAATCTCACTATCAAATTCTAGTAATTGGTGGCGGAACAGGAGGAATCATGACTGCAGCCAATTTACTATCCAAAAATAAATCGTTAGATATAGGTATAATCGAGCCAGCAGATTGGCATTATTATCAACCAGCTTGGACATTAGTTGGAGCAGGTACATATGATTTTGATAAAACAAAACGTCCTATGTCATCTGTTATGCCAAATGGCGCAGATTGGATAAAAGATTACGCTACAATTTTTAAACCAGAAGAAAACACTGTTGAAACTAAAGAAAATGGAGCTATAACATATGATTTTTTAATCGTATCTCCTGGTTTAGTTATGAATACATCCTTAATAGAAGGTTTAACAGAATCTTTAGGAAAAGGTGTAGTTTGTAGCAATTATACAGACCCAAAACATACTTGGGATGTAATTAAGAATTTTAAAGGAGGTAATGCTGTATTCACACAGCCAACAACACCAATTAAATGCGGTGGAGCACCTCAAAAAATAGCCTATTTAGCAGCAGATTATTTCAAGAAAAATGGATTGAAAAATAAAACAAACGTTGTATTTGCAACACCTGGTTCGGTTATTTTTGGTGTAAAAGGAATTAGAGAAAGCTTAATGCAAGTGATTAGTAGATATGGTATTCATTTTAAACCATTCTACGCCCCAATTAAAATTGATAGCCAAAATCAAATTGTAACCTTTAAAGGTGTTGGAACTGGCGAAAATAAATGTGTCATAAATGAAGATAACGAATTAAGAGAAATCATGTCTGGCGAGTCTATTATAGAAATGCCTTTTGATATGCTTCACCTTGCGCCACCACAAACAGCACCAAAATTTGTTAAAGAGTCTCCTTTAGTTAATGAAGCTGGTTGGTTAGATGTAGATAAACACACTTTGCAACATAATAAATATGCTAACATTTTTGGTTTAGGTGATGTTGCTGCGTTACCTACAGCAAAAACAGGAGCCGCAATACGTAAGCAAGTACCTGTAGTTACAGATAATATTTTACAATTAATAGCACATAGCAAAAAAGGCAATAAATCATACAACGGTTATTCATCTTGCCCATTAGTAACAGGGTATGGTAAAATGATTTTAGCCGAGTTTGATTACGATAATAACTTTATTCCTGATCCAAAACTTAAACAAATGCTTGTTTTTAATAGCGAAAAAGAGCATTGGCGACTTTGGATGTTAAAAAAATATGGATTACCATATTTATATTGGAACAAAATGATGAAGGGAAAAGAAGTGTAAATATCATCATCTTAATTAATAGCGTAAAGCATCTGATAATTTCAGATGCTTTTTTAATTTAAATGACAAATGTCATATTTAATTATGTAAATCGGTTATACCTTTACATAGTAATAATTAAAGACTAAACTAATCAATTATGGTATCTCAAAATATATCTCTTTATAGCTGGAGTAACGGTGTAATAATGATTGTTATTTTTGGTATTGTTTGCTTAACGCTTATAGGTTTTGCTATAAAGTTTATGAGTGGAGAAAGTAAAAAGGATGATACTAAAGAGTAGCTTTTTTATTTAAATTTGGTTAAAGAGTGCAAGTAATTGCACTCTTTTTTTTAAACTATTGTTAAATTTCAATCTTTTGTAACAATTGTTTCAGATAGATTAAATCTATTATTTTAATTTTATGTTATAGAAATTTAATATTTAAAACATATAGTAACTATGGAGACAAACAATGAAATAAACCAAGTAAACACTATGCCAAGAATTGGCGACCAAGCACCAGATTTTGAAGCAGTAACGACTAAAGGAAAAATTAAATTTTCTGACTTTGCAAAAGATAAATGGGTAGTAATGTTTTCTCATCCAGCAGATTTTACACCAGTTTGTACTACAGAAATGAGCGGATTTGCAATAAGAAAACCAGAATTTGATGCACTTAACACAGAACTTATTGGGTTAAGTATAGATAGTGTTCACGCACATTTAGGTTGGGTACAAAACGTAAGAGAAAATACAGGTGTATATTTCGATTTTCCTATTATCGCAGATATTGATATGAAAGTATCTAAGCTTTACGGAATGTTACAACCTAACGAAAGTGAAACAGCAGCAGTACGTGCGGTTTTCTTTATAGATCCAAGTAAAAAAATACGTCTTGTAATGTATTACCCATTAAATGTTGGTCGTAATATGGACGAAATTTTAAGAGCTTTAGAAGCACTTCAAATGTCGGATAAATACAAAGTAGCGATGCCTTTAGATTGGAAAAAAGGAGATAAAGTGATTGTTGGACCACCAAAAACTTTAGACGAGTTAAATGAAAGAATCAACGACGATTCTCTTGAAAAAGTAGACTGGTATTTAGCAAAGAAAAACCTATAAAACACTCTTAAAATATCGGTCTTTTCATCAAGTTAAGACCGATTTTTTTATCTTAATATCAACTAAATCAAAACTAAATAAAATGAATATTACTCAATTTGAAGACAAACCATTAGCGCATTATTCTTATGCAATAATTAGCGATAATAAAATGGCAATTATAGATCCTTCCAGAGACCCAAAACCTTACTATAAATTAGCCGAAAAAGAAAATGCAAAAATCGTTGCGGTTTTCGAGACGCATCCACATGCAGATTTTGTAAGTAGTCATTTTCAAATTCATAAAGAAACTGGCGCAACCATTTTTGTAAGTAAATTAGTTGGCGCTAATTATCCACATAAAACTTTTGATGATGGCGATGTTTTTAACTTAGGAAGCGTTCAGTTTTCTGCAATAAATACGCCTGGTCACTCACCAGATAGTATCACAATTATAGCAAAAAATAACGCAGATTACGCCATGTTTTCTGGTGATACGTTATTTATTGGTGATGTTGGTCGTCCAGATTTACGCGAAAAAGCTGGAAATATGAAAGCTAAACGTGAAGAATTAGCCAAAAGCATGTACCAAACCATGCAAACAAAATTTAACGATTTACCAGATAATACCATTGTATATCCAGCACATGGCGCAGGATCGCTTTGCGGTAAAAATATGAGTAAAGATGCATCAAGTACTTTAGGTAGAGAACGTGAAGAAAATTGGGCATTTAAAAATTTATCTGAAGACGATTTTGTAAATCACATTTTAAAAGATCAACCTTTTATTCCTTCATATTTTGGATTTAACGTAGATATAAATAAAGTTGGCGCAAAAGATTATGAAAAGGCAATTTCAGAAGCAAACTTTCAATTTAAAGCAGATAGTTTTGAAGACAACGCCTTAATTATTGATGTTAGAAATGAAGCCGATTTCAAAAAAAATCATTTAAAAGGTAGTATAAATATTATGGCAAAAACCGAAAATGATAAGTTTGAAACTTGGTTAGGATCTATCATTAAACCAGAAGAAGCATTTTATGTGGTTTTAAATTCAGTTGAAGATAAAGATGAAATATTACATCGTATAGCCAAAATAGGTTATGAAGATCAGTTGCAAGGCATTCTTACTTTAGATGATTCATCTTTGGAAACTACGGAAAAACTAGATTTATCAGACTTTAAAAATAATCCAGATCAATACACAATTATAGACATTAGAAATAAAAGTGAAGTAGAAGAAGGTAAGTTTTTTGAAAACGCTATATCAATTCCTTTAAACGAATTAAGAGATTCTGAAAATCAAATTCCAACAGACAAACCAATAGTTGTACATTGTGCTGGTGGATACCGTAGCGCAGCAGGAAGCAGTATAATTTCTAACTTAAAAAATGGTGCTAAGGTCTATGATTTAAGTGATGCTGTTTCGGAGTTTAAATAGCATGTAAATACATTAAAAGTATTTAAAACCAGTTAAAATTATGTGTTTTAACTGGTTTTTTATTTGTAAATGTTAAAGTTTAAAATATGTAATATTTGTTACTTATGGCCAATAATCTGTATCGTATTTTTGTTATAAACTTACAATTATGGATGTAGAAATCTTAGCCCGAATTCAATTTGCCTTCACTGTTGCTTTTCATTACATCTATCCGCCATTAAGCATTGGTATTGGATTAATCATGGTTATTTTTGAAGGTTTATATCTTAAAACCGGTAAAAAAGAATACGAAATTTTAACTCGTTTTTGGTTAAAGATTTTCGCCATAACCTTTGGTATTGGTGTTGCTACAGGAATTATTATGGAGTTTGAATTTGGTACCAATTGGTCGGTATATTCCAAATATGTTGGTGATATTTTTGGAAGCGCCTTAGCAGCAGAAGGATTGTTTGCTTTTGGACTAGAAAGTACCTTTTTAGGTATTTTAATTTTTGGGTGGAATCGGGTATCGCCTAAAGTTCACTTTATTTCTACAATAGGCGTGTTTTTAGGATCAATGTTTTCGGCAGTTTGGATTGTTGTAGCCAACAGTTGGCAGCAAACACCAGCAGGTTATCATATTGTAGGCGAAGGATTAAATGCTAGAGCAGAAGTAACCGATTTTTGGGCAATGGTCTTTAATCCATCTAGTGTAGATCGCATCATTCACGTTTGGCAAGGCGCATTTTTAGCTGGTGCATTTATGATTTTAAGTGTACACGCGTATTATTTATTAAAAGGAAGGTATGTAGAGATTTCTAAAAAAGCCTTTAAAATAGCATTATCTGTAGCTACAATAATTTCGTTAACACAATTAGTGTCAGGTCATAGTTCTGCAGATGGTGTTGCAGTAAATCAACCCGCAAAATTAGCAGCTATGGAAGGGCATTACGAGCCATCTGCTGCTGCCGATTTATATTTATTTGGTTGGGTTGATCAAGCTTCAAAAACTGTTACAGGTATTGGTATTCCTGGCGGATTATCATTTTTAGTGCATCAAGATTTTAACGAGCCAATCACGGGTTTAAACGCATTTCCTGAAGATGAAATACCAACGCAAGTCAACGCTGTTTTTCAATTTTATCATATTATGATTTCTATAGGTATGTTTTTTATCGGGTTAACATTATATGCTAGTTATTTATGGTGGCGTGGTAAGTTGTTTGATAAAAAGTGGTTACTTAAAATATTTGCATTTTCGGTATTACTACCTCAAATAGCCAATCAAGCTGGTTGGTTTGCTGCCGAAATGGGACGACAACCTTGGGTTGTTTATGGTCATTTAAAAACAAGCCAAGCGTTTTCTCAAGAGGTATCTGCAAATCAAATTCTATTCTCATTAATTTTGTTTTTTGTGGTTTATGCCATCTTATTTTTGTTGTTTTTATATTCTTTAAACAAGAAGATAAATCATGGTCCTTATGATGAATCTGAAAATCCAAATGAATTTTTAAAGTACACGTAATTAAAAGTTATGGAAACATTTTTAGGTATAGATTATCCAACATTATGGTATTTAGTAGTAGGACTTTTGTTTTCTGGTTATGCTATTTTAGAAGGTTTTGTTATGGTGCTGGTGCATGGCATTTATTTTTAAGAAAAGATATAAGTAGACGTATTGCCATAAATTCAATTGGTCCACTTTGGGATGCCAACCAAGTATGGTTAATTATTGGTGGCGGCGCATTGTTTGCAGGTTTTCCTGTAATGTATGCAACTATGTTATCGGCAATGTATATTCCGTTTATGTTGTTTTTAATGCTATTGGTATTACGTTCTGCTGCTATAAAATTTAGAAGTGCTGAAGAAATGAAATGGTGGCGAAAAACCTGGGACATCATTTACTTTACATCAAATACATTAATAGCTTTTTTACTTGGTGTTGTTTTAGGAAACGTATTACAAGGTTTTGAATTACACGAAAACTTTATTTATAAAGGCGGCATTTTCTTCGCGTTTTTAAACCCATATTCATTAATGGTCGGATTTACTACATTATCCATTTTTATGACGCAAGGTGCTATTTTTCTTCTTTTAAAAACTGAAGGAAAACTACATGATAGATTATCTTTTTTACTAAAAAGAGGCATGATTTTCTTTATTGTTAGTTTTGTGGTTACATCTTTTTACACATTGTCATATCTTCACGGAGTGACCGATAAATTTAAAGAACAACCTATATTTTTCGCATTACCAATTTTAGCATTTTTAGCAGTAGCTAATGTGCCAAGATTAGTATCTAAAAAGAAATACTTTTATGCATTAGTATTTTCGTCATTAATCATGGCATTTTTATTAATGTTAGTAGCTTTTCAATTGTATCCAGTGTTGTTGCCTTCAACTATAAATCCAGAATATAGTGTAACTATTTATAACGCAGCATCATCACAAAAATCATTAGGGATTATGCTTACTATTGTACTAATTGGAGCGCCACTTTTAGCATTTTATTTCTTGTTTTTATACAAAACTTTTAACGGAAAAGTAGAGTTGGATGACACCAGTTATTAAACCTAAGATTATGTAACATAGGTTACTGTGTAATTAGTTTTAAAGTGCAACCTTTACATAGAGATTAAAAAGTACAATACTTCAACTTTTTAAATCTAAAAACTAATTCTTAATCTTAGTAAAATGTCAAAAATAGTTATTTTAGGAGCCGGAATTTCTGGTCACGTAGCTGCGTCGCATTTAAGACGAAAGCTGTCAAAAGATCACGAAGTTGTCGTAGTCTCTCCTAATAGTAATTACCAATGGATTCCGTCCAATATTTGGGTCGGAATTGGTAGAATGAAATCCAAAAAAATCTTATTCCCATTAGCGCCATTATACAAAAAGAAAGGCATTGGGTATAAGCAAGCCAAAGCGGTAACCTTTTATCCAGAAGGAGATAAAACAGAGAAGAAACCTTATGTTTTAGCCGAATATGTTACAGGTGAAAAGAAAGGAACTCAAGAAAAAGTTACTTACGATTACTTGATAAATGCAACAGGACCAAAGCTAAATTTTGAAGCAACAGAAGGCTTAATTCCTGGTGAAAACAAAACCTATTCTGTTTGTACTTACACGCATGCAGATCATGCTTGGCATGGTTTAAATGAAGTGATTCAGCAAATGAAAAACGGAAAAAAAGCCAAAATTTTAATAGGTACTGGTCACGCCAAATCGACGTGTCAAGGTGCTGCATTTGAATATATTTTGAATGTAGAACAAGAGTTACGTAGACATAAAGTACGTGATATGGCTGAAATTACTTGGATATCTAATGAATTTCTATTAGGAGATTTTGGTATGGACGGTATGTTAATGAGTTACGGAAGCATGACGATGAAGTCTAATGAGATGATAGAAATGATTTTTGAAGATCGAGATATAAAATGGATTACAGGAGCAGGCGTAAATAAAATTGAAGATGGCGTAGCACATTATGAAAATTTAGATGGCGAATACAAAACCGAAACCTACGATTTTGCAATGTTAATACCAGCATTTTCAGGTCACGGTTTTAAAGCTTACGATAAAAATGATAACGACATTACAGATAAACTCTTTAAAGGCTTTATGATTGTAGATGCCGATTATACTCCAAAACCCTATGAACAATGGAGTGTGCAGGATTGGCCAGAAACGTATCAAAACCCAAGCTATAAAAATATTTTTGCACCAGGTATTGCATTTGCGCCGCCACATACAATTTCAAAACCTAGAAAAAGTAAAAATGGAACTGACATATTTCCTGCTCCGCCAAGAACAGGTATGCCGTCAGGTATTACAGCAAAATTAGTAGCAGATAACATTATTGATAGTATAAAATCTGGTAAAGAATCACTACACCATAAAGGATCAATGGGAAATATGGGAGCAGCATGTATAGCTTCTGCTGGTTATGGTATGACTCAAGGAAGTGGTGTAAGTATTACCACATACCCAATTGTACCAGATTATAATAAATACCCAAAAACACAAGGTAGAAAACTAGGAAAAACCTTTGGTGAAATAGGTTTAGCAGGACACTGGTTAAAACTAGCTTTACACTATGCCTTTATTTACAAAGCAAAAATGAAACCATTTTGGTGGTTGATTCCTGAATAGGAATCAAATCTAAAAAGGTTGATTCCTGAATAGGAATCAAATCTAAAAAAGGTTGATTCCTGAATAGGAATCAAATCTAAAAAAGGTTGATTCCTGAATAAGAATCAAATCTTGAAATAGTTGATTTAGGCGTATAAGTCAAATCAACAAATAAACGAATAAACAAATAACATAATCATGACACAAAGAATATCAAAATATCAGCGTTTTAAAATGATGAATCCAATACTTCAATTTTTTAAATTTATCTATTTAAGTATAAAAATAATGATTGTTGTCGCTGGCGGACATGGCGGCACAAGAAAAGTAAACTGATGTGGTTATCAGTGATTTTTGGTTGGTTTTTTAATTGAAAAAGGGCATTTTTAAAATGCCCTTTTTCTATGTGATAAATTCTAAATATTGAATTAAAATTGATACTGTACAAAAGCAGAAAAGTTACGTCCTGGTTCTGTAATTGGTGTTCTTCCAAAATCAGCTTGATTTGTAAAACTAAAGTTTAGATGATTGTTATAAGCTTCATCAAAAATATTTAATGCTGCAACACCTAATGTTAAGTTTTTAAGTGGTTTTACACCTAATTTTATATCTAAAGTTTCATAACCTGCTGTTGTTGTTTCTCCAAAACTTTCGGCGATGTTTTCTTGTTTGCTAGTTACATTATATTGCACTTTTGCCCAATATTTTTCACGGTCTAAGCCTAAAGAAAATGTACTGTTTAATGGTGGCGTAAGTGGTAAAGATTCACCTAAATCATTATTTTTTGCATACACGTAAGCCAATTCAGTTTTAAAATAAAAATCATTTAAAAAGTTCACTTGTGCCATAGCTTCAAAACCAGTTTTGTAAGCGTTATCTAAATTTCTAAATACTTTTACTTCTTGTGGCATCGCAGTTGGCATATATTTGCGTGTAATGGTTGGATCAACAACCGCTACGATATAATTCTCGAATTTAGAATAGTAAAAACTAGCTGCGTAATTAAAGTTGTTTTTACTGTTTTTTCCTTTAAAACCAACTTCAAATTGATTGTTAACTTCTGGTTTTAAATTTGGGTTTCCTAAATATTCATAAGGATCTTGACCAACAGTAAAATGATTAATATAACGCTCTATCATATTAGCACTTCGTACGCCACGACCATAAGCAGCTTCTAACGTAAAATTATTTGTAACTAATCGCTTGATAGAGACTGTTCCGCTTACGTTATTATCTGTTTTTTCTTCTAAATCGTAACGCGCAGCAAAGTCGTCTTCTGGATCTTGTATATCACTTTTTACTAGGTCATAACGCATACCAGCAGTTAATACCGTGGTTGGATTAATTGCCCATTTTGCTTCTGTAAATACACCATAATCATTAATGTAAGAATCTTGCCAAACCTTGTCGTTAAACACCATTGGCATAGCAAGTGGCATACCCATCATGTTTAACTTCATGGTTCTGGTTCTTCCGCCATCTCTAGCAATGGTCATAGCGTCCAAACCACTAAAAACAGTCAGGTTTTTTGCTGGTTGCCAGTTTAATTCTAATTTTCCGCCAATGGTTGTAGATTCAACTGAAGATTCTGCCGCCATGCGTACAAATGAAGGTCTTTCAAAATTGGTCATTAAGTGATCTACGTAGCTATAATATGCTTTCGCGGAAAGACTTTTAACAGTTTCACCTATATCAGAAATTTTATAATCTAAAGACAGGATACTACTATCATCATATTCGGTATCCATCATTAGCGCAGCATGTTGTACATCACGACCAAAAGATTGACGCCAATGCGCTTGTAAACGTTGATTGTCTGTAAAATTATAGCCTAACTTTACACCATAATCGGTGCTTCTAAAAGACGATGGAATTTCAACACCATTACCATCTTCATAACTTCCAAAATCTCTGTAACCAACATTACCAACCACATCATATTTATCTTCTATATACTGTAATTGTAACATGTTTACCATTGAGTTTCCGTTGGTTTCATATCCAGCAGAAGCTTTACCATGAAAGCCTTTATCTAAATAATTTGGTTTTTGAGTGACTAAGTTTACAATACCGCCAAATGTTGCGCCATAACGTACGGTGTACGGACCTTTAATAATTTCAATTTTTGAAATTTCTTCAGGAATCACATGTGTTGTTATTGGATCCATACGGTTTGGGCAAGCGTGCATTGCTTTAGTTCCGCCATCATATTGCACGTTTAATTGCTCGTATTGACTAGCTCTAAAACTTGGGTCTATAGCGTAATTACCTCTTTTAATAACAGAAAACCCGTTAATATCATTAAATAAATCGGCTACGTTTTTAGGTTGAACAATTGTTTCATCATAATTATTAGTAACAATAGTATGTATCGGGTCTGTTTTTTAATTTCCGGTTACAATAACTTCGTCTAAAGTTGTTACTTTTTGTGTAGTTGTATCTTGTGCTTTATGGTTTATTTGAGCAATAGATACGGTTGTGATTAGCGCACATAATAATGCACTATAAAATGTTTTCATCTTATAATTTTATTTGAAAATTTGTAATAAGTCTGTGGTTTTAATACTGAAAAACAGTATTAAAACTAAAATAATAGTATGTAGACTTAAACTTGTGGAGGATGAAAACAGGAAGATTTATAACTAAAGTTATAAAGGTTAAGATAAGTAAAGTTTTCCTTCTTTAAACTATAAAAGTTTGTTTGTAATTTATAATCTGTAATGTCTTGTTTAAATAGAAGTAACTCTTCAAAATTTACAATTTTAACAGGCTCATTTTCGTCACCAGTCGTTTGAGCTACTTTTTTTAAATGACACTTTCCGTTACATTGTAATTCTGGTTTGTCTTTATTTTCGCAAAGCTCTTCAATAAAGCCAATAGGATCTATTTCGTAGTAAATAAAAGTAAAAGAAACTCTTAGCATATTAAATATAATAAGAGCGCTTATACTTACCGCAAAAAAGAAAATCCATTTTTTCATGTCACAAAAATAAATTGTAGAGATTAATTTAAATGTGACAAAAGTCACATTAGGCTATCATTTTATCTAGGTAACATATGTTACTGACATAGGTGTTTTCTAAACGTACATTTGTATCTGTAAAAATTGAAAAATGAAACATTTAATTAACTTATCAATCCTATCAGTATTTATCTGGTCTGCCTCAACACAAGCTCAAGAGGTAAAACCAATAAGTAAAAGTGAAGTTTTGACTCAAGTTTCAGAAAACAATACATCTATAAAAATTTCTGAAGAAGAATTTAACCAAGCTAAAGCAGATTATAGACAGACCAATGCTATTTTCTTGCCAAATATTACAGCTAGTCATACAGGTATTTCTACTACAAATCCTTTAATGGCTTTTGGTTCAAAATTAAATCAAGAAATTTTAACAAGCAATGATTTTAATCCAGCATTGTTAAACGATCCAGAAACAACACAAAACTTTGCAACTAAGCTAGAAGTACAACAACCATTAATTAATGTAGATGGTATATTTCAGCGTAAAGCAGCCAAATCTAAAATGGAAGCTATGTCACTAAAGACAAAGCGTACAGAAGATTATATTGCTTTTGAAGTTGATAAAGCCTACATGCAATTACAATTAGCATACAAAGCTGTAGATGTTTTAGAAAAAGCTTTAGAAGCTGCTAACGCAAACAAAAAATTAGCTGATGATAGTTATGAGCAAGGGTATTTACAACGTGCAGATGTGCTTAATGTAGAAGTGCGTGTTACCGAAGTAAAAAACCAATTACAACAAGCTAAAAGTAACGTGCAAAATGCGTCTAATTATTTATCATTTTTAATGAATGACGACACATTTATAACCTACAAACCAAGCGATACATTAACACCTTATGTGCGTACAATTGAGTTAAAAACGTTTACTGAAAATCGTAGCGATATCAAAGCAATGCAGTTAGCAAGTAAAGCTTATGAAGCAATGAGTAAAGCAGATAAAATGGCGTTTTTACCACGTTTAAACGCTTTTGGAAGTTACGAAATGTATGATGATAAAATCTTTCAAGCAGATGCCAACGGATACATAGTTGGTGCGCAATTAAGTTGGGATATTTTTCAAGGATCAAAGCGTTTTGGAAAAGCTCAGAAAAGTAGAGCCGAGTTTGAAAAATCTAAACTAGAATACAATCAATATGTATCAAAAAGTAAGTTAGAATTAAATAAAGCCAAACGAATGCTTATTGATGCCGAAAACAAATTAGACCTATCAAAATTAGCTTTAGATCAATCGGAAGAATCACTTCGTATTCGTACCAATCGTTTTAAAGAAGGTTTAGAAAAAACATCAGATTTATTGATGGCAGAAACCCAATACGCACAAAAACAATTAGAATATTACCAAACCATTTTTGAATACAATTACGCTTTAGCGTACGTTAATTTTTTAACTAAAGAATAGTGTTTAGTTAGCAGTATGCAGTAGCAGTAATCAGTAAATATGAATAAAAATTAGCTCAGAAAAACATTCGTGAATTCGAGGCAAACAAAAAAATAAACTCAATTAAAATGAAAAAACTATATACCATCTTATCTCTTTCAACCGCAATACTAATAGCAAGTTGTGGTAGCGAAGACAAAAAAGAAGTTGCAGACAACTCGCCAGCTATTCCAGTAAAAGTTGCAGAGGTTAGCGACAATAATGACAGTCCATTTTTAGCGGTAAGCGGAAAAATTCAAGCCGAAAACAGTGCGAATTTAAGCACAAGAATGATGGGTTATGTCAATAACGTACCTGTAAATGTTGGCGATAAAGTAAGCAAAGGACAATTGTTAGTAGCTATTAATAATGCCGATTTACAAGCGCAAAAAGCACAAGTAAACGCAAATATCACAAAAGCTACAGCAGCATTTAATAATGCTAAAAAAGACTATGAGCGTTTTCAAGTACTTTTTGCAAAAAGCAGTGCCTCTCAAAAAGAAATGGATGATATGACAGCCAATTACGAGATGGCAAAAGCTAGTCTTGAAGCCGCAAAACAAATGAAAAACGAAATTAACGCACAATTTGCTTATACCAATATTATTGCACCATTTAGCGGAGTTATTACAAGCAAAAATGTAAAGAAAGGAGATATGGCAAATCCAGGTCAGCCTTTAATTTCAATAGAAGCACCAGGCGATTTTGAAGTGGTTGCGATGGTTCCAGAAACCGAAATTTCAGAAATAAAAAAAGATACAAAAGTAAGTGTAAATGTAAAATCTATTAACCAAACTATTTCTGGAAAAGTAACCGAAGTAAGTACATCTGCAGCACAAACTGGCGGACAATATTTAGTGAAAATAACATTAGATAAAACCGATGCAAAAATTCTATCAGGAATGTTCACAACGGTGCAATTTCCTGTAGAAAGAAAAGCTGAAACTTCAATGGTTTTAATACCAAAAGAAGCTATTGTAAACAACGGTCAATTAAGCGGCGTTTATACGGTAAGCCAAAGTAATACGGCTATTTTGCGTTGGTTACGTTTAGGTAGAACATTTGGAAATGAAGTAGAAGTTTTATCTGGTTTAAACGCCAATGAAAGTTATATCGTTTCGGCTGAAGGAAAGTTGTATAACGGAGCGAAAATAAGTAAGCAGTAATTCAGTTTGCAGTAGGCAGTAAATAGTACTGAATTTTAAATTAATAACAAGATTGAATTAACAGTTCAAAGTCGCGTTAGGGATAGAAGCGGCATCCTTTTTACGTCAGTTCGAGTGAATTTGTGTCACATTGAGCGCAGTCGAAATGAAACAAATTTGTATCGAGAACAAGTAAAAAGATATAGCGAATAGCCCGTTAAAACGCCCAAAAAATAAGAAATCAAAATGAAAGAAGGTTTAGCAGGAAAAATTGCCAAAGTCTTTATGACATCGAAGCTTACAGTGCTTTTAATGATTGTTTTTATGGTCATTGGTGTGTACAGCTCGTTTTTAATTCCTCGTGAAGAAGAGCCGCAAATTGATGTGCCTATGGCAGATATTTTTGTAGGTTATCCTGGTGCAAGTCCAACCGAGGTTGAATCTAGAGTGATCAAGCCTTTAGAGCAATTAATTTCGAATATAAAAGGTGTAGAATATGTGTATTCTACGTCTATGAAAGAACAAGGAATGGTCATCGTTCAGTTTTATGTGGGCGAAGATATCGAGCGTTCTTTTGTAAAACTTTACAACGAAATCAATAAGCATATGGATCAAATGCCTGAAGGCGTAACGTTTCCATTAGTAAAAACACGTGCTATTGATGATGTACCGATGTTGGGTTTAACGTTGTGGAGTGAGGCTTATGACGATTTTCAATTAGGGCAAATGGCTCAAGAATTAGAAGCCGAAATTAAAAAAGTAAATGACGTTGCAATTACACACAAAATAGGTGGAAGAGAACGTCAAATACGTGTCGTTTTAGATAAAGATAAATTAGCAAGTGCTGGCTTAGATTTTTTATCAGTTTCTGAAATGATTAAAGCCAACAACGCACAATTAAATAGCGGAACTTTTGATAAAAATGATACCGAATTTGTTGTAAACACAGGCAAGTTTTTAGAATCGATGACTGATGTTGAAAATTTAGTCGTTGGTGTTCAGCAAAATCAGCCCATCTATTTAAAGCAAGTGGCAAAAATTGTTGATGGTCCAGAAGTGCCACAAAATTATGTTAGTCTTGGTTTTGGTCAGGCTAGCGAAAAAGCAAGCGATTACAAATCAGAATATCCTGCAGTAACTATTTCTGTAGCAAAACGAAAAGGTGCAGACGCGATGAAAATTGCAGATGTCATCATTGATAAAGTAGAGCATTTACGCAAAACTTTAATTCCTGATGATGTACACGTAGAAATCACCAGAAACTATGGTGAAACAGCATCTCACAAAGTGTCTGAATTACTATTACACCTTATAGGTTCTATCATTGCGGTAACATTTGTAGTGATGTTGGCAATGGGTTGGCGTGGTGGATTGGTCGTGTTTTTATCTGTGCCAATTACCTTCGCATTAACGCTATTAAGCTACTATATGCTGGATTATACGCTTAACCGAATCACCTTATTTGCGCTAGTATTCGTTACAGGTATTGTGGTAGACGATTCAATTATCATTGCCGAAAATATGCATAGGCATTTTAAAATGAAACGCTTGCTATTTAAACAAGCGGCTTTATATGCCATTAACGAAGTTGGTAACCCAACTATTTTGGCAACGTTTACCGTAATTGCATCAGTATTGCCTATGGCGTTTGTGTCTGGATTAATGGGCCCATATATGGCACCAATGCCAATTGGAGCGTCTATTGCAATGATACTGTCGTTATTTGTAGCCTTAACTATAACACCGTATTTAGGGTATATTTTCTTGCGTGAAAAAGATAAAAATACTTCGACAAGCTCAGCAACCGAAGAGGATAAGCCTGAAAAACCATTAGAGGAGACCAAAATTTACAAGTTTTACCAAAAATTTGAACGTCCGTTAATTGAAAGTGCTTCAAAACGCTGGTTGTTTTTAGGGTTGACTTTCATTTTATTAATGGGTACGATGGTGATGTTTTTTACCAATTCGGTAGTTGTAAAAATGTTACCATTTGATAATAAAAACGAATTTCAGGTAGTTATCGATATGCCAGAAGGCACGACTTTAGAGCGTACAGCAGTTGTTGCTAAAGAGATTTCGCAATACTTATCAACACGACCAGAAGTAGTTAATTATCAAAATTATATTGGGACTTCGGCACCAATTACCTTTAACGGATTGGTACGTCACTACGATTTGCGTGGTGGAAGTAATATGGCAGATATTCAAGTGAATTTAATTGATAAAGGAGAACGTAGTGCGCAATCTCACGATATTGCAAAATTATTGCGTCCTGACATTCAAAAGATAGCTTCAAAATATAATGCGAATGTTAAGGTTGTTGAAGTGCCGCCAGGTCCACCTGTATTATCAACTTTAGTGGCTGAAATTTACGGTCCTGATTATGATAAACAAATGGAGATTGCTAACGAAGTTCAGAACATTTTGAATAATACAGAAGATGTTGTTGACGTCGATTGGATGGTAGAAGCTGATCAAAAAGAATTTCAATTCACCATAGACAAAGAAAAAGCAATGCTTTACGGTGTAGCACCAAAACAGATTGCTTACACGATGAATATGGCATTATCGAACAGACCTTTAACGGTGTTATATGATGAAGATGCAGTAAATCAAATCGGTTTGGTATTAGCTTTAGATGAAAAGGAAAAATCAACCATTCAAGATATTTCGCAATTAAAAGTGAAATCGCAACAAGGTAACTTAGTTCCGATAGTTGATTTGGTTGATATTTCTGAAACTACAAGTGCTAAAAGCATTTACCGTAAAAACCAAAAACGTGTAGTTTATGTGTTAGCAGATATGGCTGGTAAATTAGAAAGTCCTGCGTATGTTATTTTAGGAATGGAAGATAAATTAAAAGCAATTCCGTTACCACAAGGTTACGAGATCAATGAAATGTATTTAGGACAACCAGAATTTGAAGATGATTACACCGTAAAATGGGATGGAGAATGGCAAATTACCTTGGAAGTATTTAGAGATTTAGGAATAGCATTTTTAGGAGCAATTGCTTTAATCTACATCTTAATTGTAGGTTGGTTCCAAAACTTTAAAGCACCAATAGTAATGATGGTTGCCATACCATTATCGATGATTGGTATTATTTTAGGTCACTGGTTAATGGGCGCATTTTTCACCGCAACATCATTTATTGGTATGATTGCTTTGGCGGGAATTATGGTACGTAATTCGGTATTGTTAATTGACTTTATAAACCTAAGATTAGAAGAAGGCGTGCCATTAAAACAAGCCGCAATCGAAGCAGGAGCAGTGCGTACAACACCAATTTTATTAACTGCTGGAACAGTAGTCATAGGTGCATTTGTTATCCTATTTGACCCGATCTTTCAAGGATTAGCTATTTCGTTAATGGGCGGAACTATTGTTTCAACTGTATTAACCTTATTAGTTGTGCCTTTAGTGTATTATATGATAGAACGTAAAAACCATAAATAAAAAGCTGGCCGAGCATGATTGAGTGTCATGAGAGTTCAAAAAAAATCTTAGTTGTGCTCATTTGGTCAGTAAAGTTGAAAGATATGAAATTACTATTAGTAACCGCAGTAGAAGAGTTTCATAAGGATGTGATAAAACTCTTTAAAAAAGCAGGCATTGAAAATTTTAGCGAATCTGATATAGATGGCTATAAAAACAACCATGCTTTAATTATGTCTACCAATTGGTTTGGAGCAGAAAATGCAAGTAATGAGTCTACAATGTTTTTCTCATTTACAGAAGACATGTTTATTGATACCCTTTTTGATTTAATAAAAGAGTTCAATAACAATTTAGAAACCAACAATCCTATTAAAGCGATTGTTGTACCCATAGAAAGAGTAATTTAAATTCAAATAAATAATAGTTATGTTAAACAGGTATATAAGAGCAATAGCAGGAATTTTTGTTATAATAAGCGTATTATTAGGTATGTACGTTAATCAAAATTGGTTGTGGTTTACAGTGTTTGTAGGCGCTAATTTATTTCAGTCTGCAATCACTAAATGGTGTTTGATGGAAGATATTTTAACTAAAGTATTCAAAATTAAAAACTAACAATAGTTCTATTTATTAAAAATAGGCATTAATTTCCATAAATTAAATTATAGCATGTATTTTTGCACAAAATTGATTTATGGAATTTTTTTTACAACCATGGTCTTGGTTGCTCTCAGGTTTTTTAATAGCACTAATTATGTTTTTTCTTTTAATAATGGGAAAAACTTTTGGCATGTCTTCTAATTTAAGAACCTTTTGTGCCATGTGTGGTGGCGGTAAGTTTAGTCAGTTATTTAATTTTAATTGGCGACAACAAAGCTGGAATCTTTTAGTTGCTGTTGGAGCAATTTTAGGAGGATTTGTAGCTAAGAATTTTATGACTGATGGAAAGATGCCTCAAGTTAGTCAAGCTACAAAAGAAGGTTTAAAACAAATTGGTTTTTCTGAAGATAACACTTATTTACCTAAAGAATTATTTTCTACAGAAGCTTTACAAGAACCAAAAACAATAGTTATTTTAATTATTGGCGGTTTACTAATAGGTTTTGGTACACGTTATGCTGGTGGATGTACTTCGGGTCATGCTATAACAGGCTTAAGTAACCTTCAAAGACCTTCATTATTAGCTGTAATAGGATTCTTTATTGGAGGATTAATTATGGTACATTTATTATTTCCTTTAATTTTTTAGTACAATGAAAAAAGTATTCATCTATTTAGTAGTCGGTTTCTTTTTTGGAATAATTATGTACAAATCTGAAGCAGCATCGTGGTTTAGAATATATGAAATGTTTCGATTTGAATCTTTTCATATGTATGGT
>Ga0105235_100234_pt1 | contig 21297 bp, 17 predicted proteins | sample Virmet3819_2500_FD_90059 | JGI IMG/M metagenome (GOLD analysis project Ga0105235, IMG submission 90059) | Marine viral communities from the Southern Atlantic ocean transect to study dissolved organic matter and carbon cycling - metaG 3819_2500 | ecosystem: Environmental > Aquatic > Marine >... | reverse complement strand
GTTTTAATGTATTCATAAGAAACTGTGAGCAGAGAAAGCAATGACGTTTCAAGTTGACCACCAACCTCGGCTGCCCTACGAAGGTTTGCGTCGCGCTGAACACTGTCTAAATCTGAAAAATCTAGTAGATACGTTGATGCGTCGTCAGCATTATCTTCAGCGTCACCGAGTCTGTCTTGAATCGTGTTGCGCAAATCAAGGTACATTTGGTGGTTTTTATACATAGCCTCGACGTTAGTGATGTAACTCTCGTAAGACTCGCGTACCGTGCTAAGCGTATTTTTTAGTTCAGGCTCGTTGTTAACTGCCAGTGCTAGCTTTTTATATTCACTTTCGAAGGTATCTTTTGCCGAATTGAAAGCCGTTCTTTTGTCTTTCAACTCACTTAAATTCTCTTCAATGTAGCTTTCAAAGGTCAGACGACCCATGTTAAGAAAGCTCGCTTTAAGCGCGTTACTGCCCGCTACTGTTGGAAGCGCAACATCGTTAACTTCTTCAGTGGCTGAACCTATTGAGTTGAGGTTATAAAGTGAAACAACACTAATGACGATTAGAAGTGCGCTAATCGCGACAAATCCCCCGATTACGCGTGTGGCTACCGTTATTTTCATCGGAACTCCTGGATGAGTGTTTTTATTTTTATCTCTAACGATATTACCCGTCTCAGCCAACAAAATATAGCGCTTAAAAGCTGCAGTATTGTTCTTAAGCAGAGAAGATAATTAAACATCATAGTTACTAACTGACGTAATTGTATCGGCTACAATAACTTAATGTTTATTTTATTTAGTCACTTAGTATAAAAATAATTTGCAAAATTTAGCTGGTAATACCAGTTGTTTTTTAAAAGTAGCGCCGGTAAGGGGGGGGAATTATCTATGCGGACTGGTATTAAAGCAGTCTTTTGTATTTTTTAAGCGTCGATTGCAACTTGTAATGAGTTGTCTAAATTCAGTAAGGTCATGCTCTGTCCCCAAACATATCCCGTATCTAGCCCTATAAATTGATGGCTGTTAGTTTGGCCTGAAAGCGCGGCCCAATGACCAAAAACAACCCGTTGTTCAGATGAAAGCTGAGTGTTTTTGCGCTCAAACCAAGGCATGATTGTGTTGCTCGTGCTATAAGACACGGCGCTAGGGGTGGATTTGTTATCAAAATCGAGTGTGCCATTATCGTAAACAAATCGCATACGAGTACACGCATTTACGATAAAGCGAAGTCGCTCTGCGCCTTCTAAGTTCTCAGACCAATTATCGGGGGTATTCCCGTACATGCTTTCCAGAAAGTCAGCATAGTTATCAGCCATCAAAATTTCGCTGACTTCCTCGCTAAGAGATATGCTTTGTTCGATTGACCATTTAGGATAAAGCCCCGCATGGATCATTACCGAGCGATCGTCAATTTTCATTGCCAACGGAAAGCGTCGTAGCCAGTCAACAAGTTCAGGTAAGTCTGATGCCTTAAGCAGTGGCTCTAATTTATCTGACTTTTTTGACTTTCGTATGCCATTAACTACCGAGAGCAGATGTAAATCATGATTGCCCAACACGCTATGAAAATTTTTACCGAGGGATTTTAAAAAGCGTAGCGTATTTAGGGAGTCTTCTCCCCGGGCAACTAAGTCGCCTACAGCATAAAGCGTATCGTTTGTGTCATCGAATTTAACTTTATCAAGAAGGCGACGAAGACCATCATAGCAGCCTTGAATATCGCCAATAACGTAAGTGTTTCCGCGAGACATAAAATCCTTAATGGAGAATACTAGGGATAGCTAGGCGAAATATATCGATCGGAAGTCGAAAACGCTCGCCGTCTTCTAACTCCATCTCGTAATAGCCTTCCATATTACCCACTGGGGTGTCAATGACTGCGCCACTCGTATATTCAAATTGCTCGCCAGCTTTCAATATGGGTTGTTTACCCACAACACCAGCGCCTTGCACTTCCGATGTCTTGCCATCTGCGTCAGTTATTTTCCAATAGCGATTAATAAGCTGTACGGTTTTATCACTATTGTTCTCAATTGTGATGTGGTACGCAAAGGCAAACTGCTTTGAATCTGACGGAAGGTGTTCTGGGAGGTGGCGGGTTTTTACCCGCACCTTAATATCAAGTACATCCATGAATATGGCTATTGCTCTTGTTGACTCTCTTTTGCCGTTACTGCATTAGCCAGTGTGGCAAAATCGTTGAGTGATAAAACTTCAGCGCGACAAGTAGGGTCGAGACCTAGTTCACGAATTTCATCTTCACTTAAACAATCTTTAAGTGAGTTGCGTATGGTTTTACGGCGCTGATTAAAGGCTTGAGCACAAACACGTTCGAGCGTATTCACAGACTCAACGTCAACAGGCGGAGCCTGGTGTGGCACAAGCTTCACTACCGCAGAATCGACTTTTGGTGGTGGCTTAAACGCACCCGGCGGTACATTTAGTACCGGAATAACATGGCAGTAATATTGTGCCATGACTGAAAGTCTGCCGTAATTTTTCGACCCAGGCCCCGCAGCCAAACGATTAACCACTTCCTTTTGAAGCATGAAGTGCATGTCTTCAATGCAGTGAGCATGGTCGAAAAGGTGGAACATCAACGGCGTTGAGATGTTGTAAGGCAAGTTACCAAACACGCGAAGCTTTTTGTCTTTTACCGGCATCTCTTTGGCCAGTGAGCCAAAATCCATGGTCATCGCGTCTTGTTCAATAACGGTGAGTTTATCACCATTGAACGGATGATGGCGTAAGCGCTTTGCTAAGTCGCGGTCTAATTCTATAACCGTTAGTGCGTCTACTTCTTCACAAACGGGGTCTGTCAACGCACCTAAACCAGGTCCAATCTCTACCAAGTTTTGTTCGTTTTTAGGCGCGATTGCGGCGACAATTTTTCCTATAACATATTCATCATGTAAGAAATTTTGTCCAAATCGCTTTCTGGCCGTATGGCCTAAATGTGTTTTACTCATTGTTGGTGATATGCAAGCTCAATGGCTTTTTCCAATGCTTTTCTAAAACTGCCGGCGTCGGCTTCTCCCGTACCCGCTAAATCTAGCGCAGTACCGTGATCGACCGAAGTGCGAATAAAGGGTAATCCCAAGGTAATGTTCACAGATGCCCCAAAACCTTTGTATTTTAACACGGGAAGGCCCTGGTCATGATACATAGCAAGCACTACGTCAGCATGTTCTAAGTATTTAGGTTGAAAGATGGTATCGGCCGGTAAAGGTCCAGTTATCTTTAGCCCTTCTTCCCTAAGCTCATCGAGCGCAGGAATAATTGTATGAATTTCTTCAGTGCCAATATGCCCATCTTCTCCGGCATGCGGGTTCAAACCGCATACATATATATGGGGCTCTTTAATACCAAATTTAAGTTTTAAATCGGTATTGATGATATGAATAACTTTGTACAGACGGTCTCGAGTTATTGCTTTTGCTACATATTCTAACGGAATATGGGTTGTAGCAAGCGCAACGTTTAGCCCTTCAGTGGCAAGTAGCATCACAACGTCTATGGTATTTGATTGATACGCAAAGAATTCGGTATGGCCGCTAAACGATACACCCGCTTTGTTGATAATACCTTTGTGAACAGGTCCTGTAACAACCGCATCAAAATCGCCGTCCATATTTGCCTGACACGCTTGACGCAGAGTTTCTACCACGTACAAACCGTTTTCGCTATCAAGTGTGCCCGGTAAAACTTCGACCGACGTATCAATTTGTTTTATAAACAGTGAACCCGCAGCTTGAATCTGCGGGTTGTTGGCATCGTAATCGATAAGTGTGAGGGGAAGACCTAACGCGCTTGCTCGCGCTTTAAGCATATCGCCATCGGCGAATACGACAAGCTGCGCTTGCCATGCTTCTTGGGCCAGTTTAATTATCAAATCTGGCCCGATACCTGCCGGCTCTCCCGGGGTTATTGCTATTTTTATTGGTATAGTCATGAATAACTTATTGTTACGACTCGACAACTTCGACGTAAGCTGCATCGCGCATCTCACGTAACCAGTTCTCGGTTTCCTCTGCAAATTTACGGTTGAAGATAAGCTGGTATGCTTTGTCTTCTTTACGCTTATCTGTTGCGTCATCCATGCGACGATCGATAAGCTGAATTAGGTGCCAGCCGAATGTTGAACGAACTGGCTCACTGAACTCACCAGGCTCAAGCTGTGCTAACGCTTCTTTAAACGCTGGCGTATAGTTCTCTGGGTCTGACCAGCCTAATTCACCACCGCGCAACGCAGAGCCTGGATCTTCAGAGTACTCTTTTGCTAATTCAGCAAAGTCAGACTCGCCGCTTTTAACTTCTTCTCTAAAGCGAACCAGCATTGCTTTGGCTTTCTCTTCACTAAGAATGATAGACGGCTTCACAAGGATGTGACGAGAATTTACTTCTTCAACGGTGACTTTTTCAATTCCGCGTGTCTCTAACACTTTTAAAATGTGAAAACCAGCACCACTTCGAATAGGCCCAACAAGCGCATCTTTATCCTTGTCTTGAACAGCTTCAGCAAACAGTGTAGGCATAGCATTAATGTTCAGCCAGCCCATATCACCGCCTTCTAGTGCCTCATTGCCTGACGATGATGCAATGGCGATTTTAGCAAAATCAGAACCTGACTCTAAGAGTGAAATAACTTTATCTGCACGCTCACGAGCAGCTTGAATATCTTCATCCGTTGGTTCCGGCGGAAAACCAATAAGAATGTGACCTAAACGGTATTCTGCCTGGGTCGCGCCCTGTTGCTCAATTAAGTCAATCAGCGTATCAATTTCTTGAGGCGTAATGTAAACACGACGGCGCACGTTAGCACGGCGAACTTCACCCATGATAATTTCTTCACGAATATCTTCGCGGTAATCATCGTAGGCGATGCCCTCAGCTGCTAATTGAGCACGAAGTTGTTCAACGGTTGCATTTTGGTTAGACGCAATATTGCTAATGGTCTGTTCTAACTGTGGGTCGCTGATGCGTATACCCATGCGTTCAGCCATTTGAAGCTGTAGGTTTTTGGTGATCAAACGCTCAATAGCCTGTGTGCGCAGCGCTCTGTCTGAAGGCAGCTGTTGATCATTCGCTTCTGCGTTGCGCTTTACTTCTTGTACAAGGGCATCAATTTCGCTTTCAAGTACCACGCCTTGGTCAACAATGACAGCAACACGGTCGAGCATAACTTCTTGCGCAACACTGTTAAACGAGAGTAGGGCACCTAACATCAATGCACGGATAATGAACTTCATACACACTCTTTTATTATTGGTTAATTGCATTTAAGCGATTAAAAACGCTCAACTGCGGGTTAATTTAAACTATAAGGCTGACGATAGCCAAACATACCGTCTTGTAGCATGCTTCTTCGGGTTCCCGACGAACCAATACCTTTAAAGATAAACTGCAGCGATATACCAGAATCAAAGTCGTCGGTTGTTTGCTGGCCAACGTCATTATAACGGTTATTTAAGCTGCGCTGTGCAACAAGGCGCACTGCCCAGCAGCAAGATTCATATTGTATACCTGCATAAGTTTCTACACTTCTGTTGCGCTCTAAATCTCGATACGTACGGCCAACCCATTGCCAGTTTTCAGAAATAGGCCAGCTTGCAGAAATACCGATTTGATCTATCGTCTCGCCGCTGAGATCGCGAACATAGCGATGACTTAATTGAATAAAGCGCGCGTCATCTTTGCGGTATTCAATACCTACGCTACTCAAATCAACTTTATCAGTATCAGTGGTTACCTGCACATCAGAATGGAAGAACCAATTGTTGTTAAAGCGCCAGTCAATTTCGGCCGCAAGTGCAGAACGATCTTGATTTTTAGTTGCCGCAACGACTTTGTTATCTTCAAGGTAGAATATCTGACCCACACTAAGAACAAATTGTTCCCGATTGTTTTTATCAAGCATGCGTGTGGTAGCGCCAAGGGTTATCTGATTGTTGTCACTAATGCGATCAAGTCCAGTAAATTCCTGGCCCCTAAATAGCCCTTCCACGTCGGTAAGAAGAGGCGTGGAATCGTAAAATCCGATGGCAGTTTGGTCTTCATAAGAGGTGTAGAGGTACTGTACTTTCGGCTCTAGTGTCATGGACATGTCGTCACTAAACCATGATGTATCTCGCTCAAAATACAATGCGCCGTAAAGACGCGCTTGACCAAGAGTGCGCTCCACGTCCTCTTTTAGGTTAGTGCCCTCAACGTTATCTTGCTGATAAACCGTTTGAAATACCGTAGTTTCAGCGACAAGTTCACCCCATGCGGCGCGTAGCGGCATCGCCAGTGTTGGCGCAATGTGAAAACGGGTGGCGGTTGGCGCTGTATCTAGCGTATTGTCAAAATGCGCAACTTCTGAATCCAAGTTAAATTCAAAATAGTCGCCTAAAGATTTGCTGTAATTCACCTTTATTTCAGGTACGGCGCGGTAGCTATCTGCGGTGTCACCAAGTACTTCGAAATCTTTTATCTGCATATTTACAGATAAATTTTCTGAGTAGTAACTTAACCCAACGCTGCGATAAAGGTGAGTATCTGCACGGCTGTAATAGTCAGAGCCTAAATCTACAAGGTAGTTATTATCACTCAACCCGTTAAAGTCTATGTTGAGCAACCAATTATCAGCAATCAGGCCTTGGTGTTCTAACCGATAAAAATAACGGTCAGGGTTACCTTCAATATCCGAATCGCTTGGTAAGTATTCTACGTAGGCTTTACCTTCACTGCGCTCAGTTAAATAACGAAACTCAGTATTAAGCTGCAGGCCGCGAAGTGACATCACTCGCGGCGATATCGTCATGTCGTAATTAGGCGCAATATTCCAATAAAAAGGTTGAGTGTAATCGACCCCAGTTCTGCTCGAGCTGGTTAGTTCAGGAAACAGCAGACCTGTTTGTCTTTCATTGCTTACTGGAAAAGCAAAATAGGGTAAGTAGAACACCGGCACGTCGGCAATATAAAACCGAGTATGTTTGGCTTGCCCCCATACTGTCCCTTTTTCCAAACTTATTTCACTGGCCCGTATCAACCAGTCTTCTTCACCTTCAGGGCAGGTAGTAAAGCTTACGTCTTTAAGCACGATACCTGAGGCGGTATCGAGTACTATATCTTTGGCAGCGCCTTGGCCGACAAAACCGGTAAGTTGATATCGGGTGTTTTGCATTTCTAGACGCTCTTCTTCTGAACGAAGAGTTACAGCATCGCTTTCTACTTTTAACTGCGCATCTTGGTAGGTCACATCACCTTTCGCAATAAGGTCGCGACCACCGCCATTGATTTGGGCCTGTGATGCACTGATTATTGCGGTATCCGAGGTAATATCGACATTGCCTGAAAACAGGGCTACGGTATCTTGGATAATTTCAGTGCGGTTTGCTTCCACTTTTACGTGGCCTTTAGGCATTAGTGCCTGACTGCTAAAAGTAACAGGTTCCACCGAACAAAATGCCAGTGGAACTGCATCTGTTAGGGAGATAGAGTCTGAAGTTGTCGTTTCCTGTGCAAACGCGACCGTAGGCAAAAGAGTCGCGGAAACAAGCATGGCGCAGGTGTTTTTCATGCGTTAATGGGTGGCCTGTTTTGTTGTATGTTGCTTTTAAACCCAAGTGAGACGGTGTGCGTCTTGGTTAGTTCGACATAACGTTTAAAAAAACCAGTGATAGTACCAGTTCCAACCAAAGCTTGAGATGAATCAGTTTATCACTTGCGATTACTTTTTATTTAGGGGCTCAATTCTAAGCACTTCTGGCACAATTACCAACCATTCAGGTAAAAAAATGCACTTTTATAGGTTTATCATCGCAAAGAGTAAGGCGATTATCTGCTCAATGCTTGGTTTTAAGCCTTCAAGACCAGAAGAGGGAATCGTGGTTGCCCAATAAATAGCGCATTAGTACTGTTGGGACAGATACTAGGGAAAAACGTCAAGCAAAGCGCTACAAGCGCTAGTTAACTAGCTTATGTATTTGATATGATGCAGGACATGTCACGCTGTGCACGGCGTGCGCAGGCAAAGAAAGCATTACCTTTTTGATTCGTGCACTAATGGAGTATGACGCGATGTCAATTTGGGGAAAAATCCTCGGCGCCTTATTCGGCTTTATGTTTCTTAAAATACCTGGGGCAATTTTAGGCCTATTAGTTGGTCATTTTTTCGATAAAGCCTACCGTCAAGATTTCAATCAGTTAGGTGGGTTTGGGCGTTTTTTTACCGATCAGGATAACCTAAAGCAACAGGCTATTTTCTTTCATAGCTTGTTTAGTGCATTAGGGCATTTAGCCAAGTCAGACGGTAAAGTAACAGACCGTGAAATCCAGATCGCTACATCACTAATGGATGAGATGCGCCTAACAGGTGATGCTCGACGTGAAGCACAAGATGCGTTTAGAGAAGGAAAAGCACGGGATTTTCCTTTGGTCGACACCTTAAAAGGGTTCTATGAAGCAAGTCATGGAAGAAGAGATATACTCCAAGTATTTCTGGAAATACTTATCCAAGCTGCATTTGCCGACGGTCAACTCTCTCAAGAGGAATATCATGTACTTGAGAAAGTAGCGAAACCGTTAGGCTTTAGACGCCGGGATTTAGACTACTTAATTTCTATGTACGAGGCGGAAATTCGCTTTAGACAACGAGGCGGTCAGCGTGGTCACTCGGGAGCGGGGCAACGTCAACACTCTACTGGGCATCAATCTGCATATTCAGAACAGCAAAGTATTGATGACGCTTATAAAATATTAGGCGTGTCGTCTTCCGACGATGAGAAAACCATTAAACGTGCTTACAGAAAACGCATGGCTGAACATCACCCGGATAAGCTTGTCTCTAAAGGGTTGCCAGAGCAGGCCATGGAAATTGCTAAGAAAAAAGCACAAGATATTCAGTCAGCCTATGAATTAATCAAACAAAAGCGTGGCTTTTAAATGGCGAGAACTGAACGCGAGCTAACCTATGTGCCGGCGGCCAGCCAAGCGCATATCGATGGATTTATCGAAATGCTGTGGCTTGAAAAAGGGTTGTCAGAACATACGCAGCAAAGCTATCGCACAGACCTTACCAAGCTTGCTATTTTCAGCAATAACGTAGGCGTTAAAGATATCGCAGTGTTAACTACCGAGCAGCTTCAAGACTATTTAGCATTTCGCTACGATAAAGGGTTATCGACACGCAGTACCCAAAGAGCGCTTAGCGCAATTCGAGCGTTTTTCGTTTATCTTATTAGCAAGCAAGTTCGCGTTGATAGCCCAGTTTCAGCGCTATCTAACCCTAAAACACCCAAAGCGTTACCCTCATCTTTAAGCGAACAGCAGGTAGAAGACTTGCTTAATTCACCGCTTACGGACGACCCTATTGAATGTAGAGATAAAAGCATGCTCGAAGTGCTCTACGCTACCGGTCTTCGAGTGAGTGAACTTATCGGGTTGACGATGGATCAGATAAGTATTCAACAAGGTGTAGTGCGAGTAGTAGGTAAAGGTAACAAAGAGCGTTTAGTTCCATTAGGGGAAGAAGCAATTGAATGGCTGCTTACCTATATCAAAACGGCGCGTCCCATCCTGGCAACTAAGCCCTCTGACTTTGTGTTCTTAAGCAAACGGGGCCAGAAAATGACTCGTCAGACGTTTTGGCACCGTATTAAATATTATGCTGTGAAAGCCGGAATTGAACAGCATTTGTCACCACACACCCTAAGGCATGCCTTCGCAACACATTTGCTTAATCACGGCGCTGATTTGCGTGTTGTGCAAATGCTGTTAGGACACAGTGACCTCTCTACTACTCAAATTTATACCCACGTGGCAACAGAGCGACTTCAAACGCTTATTCACAGTCATCACCCAAGAGGCTAGTGTTAAAAGAATTGAACTTTAAATCACAAATACTATAAGTGGTGTACTGCATAAGATAAGGTTCATATTCAGCGTGTATTAAGTTGAATTGTGTATGGTAGGATGTTCTAGTCGAGTGAAAGTTATTGTGATCGTAATGTGAGCATTAATTAGAATAAGAGCTCTCGGCCAGTTTTCTGGCGTGAATATTCCCTGAAAGTTAGCATGTGAAATGCAATTTTTTGGTAACTAATACGGTCTGATGAGAAGTAACGTTATATTGTGAGCTGTTGCTTTATGGTTGATGAGAGCACCAGCGCAGTTGCCCAAAAGGCACAATGGAGAAATGTTTAGTGAAAGTAGTACAGAAAATATTGTTAGCTGGCGTTGTCGCAGCAAGTTCATTACTCGGGCTTAGCGCACACGCCGCTGATGAAGCCGCTATTCGTGACAAGTTAACGTCGATGTTAGGTTTAGACGTGGAAACGATTGCTGACTCTCCAGTGTCAGGTTTGGTTCAGGTATCGACAAACCGCGGCTTGTTTTACGTTAGTGAAAATGGTCAATACTTACTGCAGGCCCGTGTATTTAATATCGACGAAGAAATGCGCAACGAGACAGAAATTGCGCTTTCTGGTCTGCGTAAAGACGGCGTAAAAAAAATGGAGTCGTCGTCAATAACGTTTAAAGCGAAAGATGAAAAGCACGAAATCAGCGTTTTCACCGACATTACCTGTGGCTACTGCCGCAAATTCCACAACGAAATTGATGAGTTGAATGATGCTGGCATCACTGTTCATTATCTTGCATTTCCACGTTCGGGCCTAAATAGTCAGAATTACGAAGATATGGTGTCAGTATGGTGTGCCAAAGACCCTCAAAAAGCACTTACTAGAGCAAAAGCGGGTAGCGATGTAGCCAGCGCAAGCTGCAAAAATAAGGTAGCCGAGCAGTATATGCTGGGGCAAAAGTTAGGGGTAAATGGCACCCCAAATATTATCTTGCCTGACGGTTCACTGATACCTGGATATCAGCCTGCTGCTTTGTTGACAAAGGCGCTAGAAGCGACAGAATAACGCTTTGTAGAACTCCAAAAGATTATAGAAAAAACGCACTTGTGCGTTTTTTCTTTTTCTGGGGTATTATCTCTTAAATTCTTTCCCAAAAAGTTTTTCATCACATTTTTGTACAGTGAGACATTGCGATACTGAAAGAGTAGGTTGTTGCTGCAAACAGCAGAACTACACTGTACATCATCAATTGTAATGACAATATTGGTTAGTGGTATCTCATGATTTTGCCTATTGTTCGCCGCGAGGTTTCCGGCGCCTCGCTAAGCTCAGACTTACACCCAGTTATCGACAGAATTTATCGTGGCCGCAATGTGGCGAATATGGATGATTTGGAAAACGGTCTCAAAGGATTGACCCACTTCAACGCCCTGAAAGGGATGCCAGAAGCAGCGCAAATCCTCGCTGATGCGATAGAACAAAATAATCGCGTAATTATTGTTGGCGATTTTGATGCCGATGGTGCCACTAGTACCTCAGTGTGCATTTTGGCGCTTCGCGCCATGGGCTATCACAATGTCGATTTCCTAGTGCCTAATCGATTCGACTTTGGGTATGGACTTAGCGTGCCCATCGTAGACGAAGCTGCTAAACAAGGGGCAGAGGTTATTGTTACGGTGGATAACGGCATATCCTGTATTGATGGTGTAACTCATGCTAAAGCATTAGGAATGCAGGTTGTTGTTACCGACCACCATTTGCCTGGTGAAGTACTACCGCCAGCTGACGCGATAGTAAATCCTAACCAACCTGGTTGTACGTTCCCCTCTAAAAACTTAGCAGGTGTCGGTGTAGCCTTTTATATTATGCTTGCGCTAAAGGCTGAGTTGCAGCAGCGAGGGTATTTTGAAAAGGTAGGCATCGCGCCGCCAAATTTAGCTTCACTGCTCGATATCGTTGCCGTCGGTACTGTGGCAGACGTGGTGGTACTGGATAAGAATAATCGAATTTTGGTTCATCAGGGGCTTCAGCGCATTCGGGCTGGCAAATGCCGGCCAGGTATTAAGGCGCTGGTGGAAGTGGCCAATCGCGATTGCGCTCATTTGACCTCAACTGACTTAGGCTTTGTTGTTGGGCCTAGGCTCAATGCGGCAGGACGTCTCGATGACATGTCGCAAGGCATTGCCTGCCTGTTAGAAGAAGAAGTGATTCAAGCGCGAATGATAGCGGCTGAACTTGACGCGCTTAATAAAGAGCGCCGTGAAATTGAAACCGGAATGAAAGCGCAAGCTGAAGCTGTGCTTGAGCAAATGGCGCTAGATGAGGGGGATATGCCAAGTGCACTGGTGGTTTATCGTGAAGACTTCCATCAGGGCGTTATTGGGATTGTCGCAGGGCGTTTAAAAGAAAAGTATCTTAAACCCGTTATCGCTTTTGCCCATCAAGACGACGCAATCATAAAGGGCTCCGCACGCTCTATTCCGGGCGTACACATTCGTGATGTGCTTGATGAAGTGAATACCCGCTATCCGGGGGTTATTGAAAAGTTTGGTGGGCACGCCATGGCAGCAGGCCTAAGCCTGCCTGTTGAAAAGTTGCAAGACTTCGAGAAGGGGTTTGTTGAAATCGCGGCTAGGCATATGGAAAAACTCGACGGTAGCCACGCGCTGCTCTCGGACGGTGATTTATCATCAGAAGAACTCTGTCTGCCTTTTGCACACCTGCTGCGACAAGCTGGCCCATTTGGACAAGGCTTCGAGTCTCCACTATTTGATGGTGAATTTACCCTTCTCGATCAGCGTTTAGTGGGGCAAAAACATCTTAAAATGGTGCTAAAGTCTGACGGTATCAACGAGGTCGACGCTATAGCATTTAATGTTGATATCAACTCATGGCCAAATGCTATGATCAAGCGTATTCGAATTGCTTATCGACTCGATATCAATGTATTTAGAGGGCAAGAAACGGTGCAACTTATTGTGGAGCAAATAGAAGCGATATAGCTTAGTGGACGTGGCTTCAGGGAAAATCAAAGGGTACAAAAGGGTGAAAAGCGAAAGACAGAAATTGGTTGAAAAGCATCGTCAGCTAACTCAAACCGACAATGTTAAAGTGATGTCGCATGTGCAGCGTGAAGAGAAAGACAGTGATTGGTTCCGCCACACCATTATGCTGGAAGGCATCGATGTGCCCTTTATCTACCGACGTAAGCAGCAGTACCAGAGCTTGAAAGGTGCTCGGGTTAATGTGACTTACTATCGACATGTTGAAGATGTGGCCGGTATTGAATTTGAAACTATGAAAGTGGTTCGAATCAAACGCAGTTAGGCGCGTGGCTCGTAAAATGCTCCATTGCCGTCTAATGAATAAAAATTGAAACGGGATCGCTGCTACGGGTAGCAACATCGTATGCCGATAAAACACAGTGAGAAACAATGAATAATGAATGGTTAAATGCCTATGTGTTACATAGACGCCCCTACAGGGAAACCAGCTATATTGTTGATTTTTTCACGTTGGAAGAAGGACGGATAAGTGCGGTTGCGAAAGGCGTAAAAAACAGTAAGTCAGATAAAAAAAGTCTGCTCCAACCTTTTCAACACCTTCGTTTGCAGCTTAGTGGTAAATCAGAGCTAAAAAACTTGCGGCACGTTGAAAGTGTTTCTCCCTCCATCAATCTTGCGGGTACCGCCTTATTTTGTGCCATGTATGTCAATGAATTAACTAACCGCATAATGCCTGCAGGTCTTGCCAGCGATGGCGTGCACAATGCGTATGAAAATGCACTGTTATCACTGCGTGATGAAAACGATATAGAAGTTACCTTGAGGCAGTTTGAGTTTGCATTGCTTGATGAAATGGGTCTGTTGCCCGATTTCACAACGGACGTGGAATACGAGATGCCGATAGTGGAAAGCGGAAGTTACCATTTTCAGATGGATGCTGGATTTATTAGATTGCCAGAGGATGCGGCAGGCGCAAGAGGAATGCGGGGGTTACCTGGCCAAGCCTTACTCAGTTTGTCGCAGGGCGAATTTACCCCCCTTAGTAAAAAGGTGGCAAAAGTACTTTGCCGCGATTTACTTAAACCACTTATTGGTGACAAGCCGCTGAAAAGTCGGGAACTCTTTATGTCAAAGCCCCGTTGAGCATTCGCGTAAAGGGTGGACAAGATAACGGCTTGTTCATCTTAGTAAAAATTATTTTCTCTTAACTCAAGCGCGTAAACAGCACCTAAAATCAAAAACTTTGTTACAATCTTCAAACCTTACAAAGGCGTATTACGCCGTTAAATCAACTTGATAGATACGAAGAGTGCTTCTTCGTTCTTTTACGCTAGGTGGTGAAATGAGCACGATTTTATTAGGCGTTAACATCGACCATATCGCAACGCTTCGCAATGCGCGTGGTACACATTACCCAGACCCAGTGCATGCCGCTGATATAGCTGAGCGTGCGGGCGCAGATGGCATAACGGTTCATTTACGTGAAGATCGCCGCCATATAAAAGACCGCGACGTACGTATTTTGGCGCAGACCATCAATACTCGACTGAATTTAGAAATGGCGGTCACCGATGAAATGCTTGCTATTGCAGAGGAAGTGAAACCCGTTTTTTGCTGCTTAGTACCTGAAAAGCGAGAAGAATTAACCACTGAAGGTGGCCTTGATGTAGCGGGCAATTTTCACAATATCAAAGCCGCCTGTGAAAGACTCGCTAATGCAAACATTCTGGTGTCGTTATTTATTGATGCAGATAAAGCGCAAATTGACGCGGCAGCGGCATGTAACGCACCTTATATCGAAATTCATACAGGGCAATACGCAGAAGCCATCAGCGAAGAAGAGCAGCACAAAGAACTCGCTCGTTTAGTAGAGGGGATTGAGTACGCCGACAGTTTAGGGCTGAAAGTGAATGCGGGTCATGGCTTGCACTATCATAATGTTAAACCTATCGCGGCTATTCCTCAGCTAATCGAGCTAAACATTGGTCACGCCATTATTGCGCGCGCGGCGTTTGATGGCCTTCACACTGCCGTTGCCGATATGCGTAAACTCATGCTTGAAGCTCGAGCAGGTATTTAATAAAGGTAAAACAAACAGTGGCTATCGCTGGATTGGGTACGGATATAGTAGAAATTGCACGCCTTGGAAAAGGCGATGGTGTCAATGAACGCTTGGCCAAGCGTGTGCTTACGGCTGCTGAACTGCAGCAGTTCAGTGAGCACAGCACGCCGGTGCGCTTTTTAGCCAAACGTTTTGCTGCAAAAGAAGCGGCGGTTAAAGCGCTAGGCACTGGTATTGGCAATGGTGTCAGCTGGCAACATATTGAAGTGCGCAATAACGACCTAGGTGCGCCAGAATTACATTTTTCTGGTGAATTTGCATCAATATGTGAAGCGCGAGGCATAACACGAAGTGTAATTAGTATCTCAGATGAGCAGCATTACGCCGTTGCCACCGTTATACTAGAGACAGCGTAACCATGGGCTTCCTTTGAGGGAAGCCACACGTTAGCCAACAGTGCTTACTTTTCTTGTTAATATTTTTTAGAAAGCATCGACGGCAGATTCTTATGAAGGTTGAAAGGCCTAGCAAAAACCATTTATACAAACAGGGAACCGGAGTCTCACTTGGCAAATCTTTTCAAACAGTCGCGCAGTAAGCAAAAAGATAAAGCGTCTCGTACTCAAAGCAGTGCTTCAAAAAGAGGAAGTGCCAGTGCAAATGCGCAGGTCGCTGGTCTGCGGTTTGGGAAGGATAAGAAAACAACCAATATCAGCGCAAGCCAAGCAATAGATACGGTAACCATTGATGATTTAGATTGGATGGGTAATGGCGTGGCGCGCGGTAATCCCATGGTGTTTGTGGAAGGCGCCCTTGTAGGAGAAACCTGCGATATAGAGGTGTTATCTAGTAAAAAGAAAGTCATAAACGCCAAAGCGAAAAAAATTCACACGCCAAGTGAAGTAAGACAAGTACCTTTTTGCCCTGTGTTTGATGCATGCGGCGGGTGCCAGCTACAGCACATAAAACCCGACGCTGCCCTTGCGCAACGTGACCTTGCCCTTAAAGTGATGATGGAGCGTCACCTTGCAATGAAGCCACACGTTTGGCAAGCATCTCTAGAGGGGCCTCGCCCTCAATATCGCAGGAAAGCAAGGCTGGCCATAGATGCCCGTAACCCTAATCTAATTAAGTTGGGCTTCCGCGAAGCGAATAGCAATAATGTTATCAATGTAGAAACATGCCCTATATTGGTTGACCCGCTATCTACAATTATTGGTCCGTTGCGAGACGCGTTGACAGGGTTTGAGTCTGCTCGTCACATTGGGCATGTTAGCCTTGTTGCAGGTGATAATACCTCACACCTTGTTATTAAACACACCAAAGCCCTTGAGGCTGAGCTGATTGATGCGGTGAGCGCATTGGTGAGCGAAAATTTCTCTGTTAGCGACCATGATATCGAATTCAAACTTGAGAATAAGCAAGGGCAAATTCGCAGTGTAGGTAAGCATACTGATATTGTTATGAATACGGTAAATGGTTGCTCAATTTCCCCCAGTGCTAACGACTTTATTCAAATAAATAAAGTGGTTAATGAAAAAATGATTAACCAAGCAATAGACTGGCTAAGTCCTCAGCCCGACGAGCGTGTAGCTGATTGGTTTAGCGGGCTGGGTAATTTTACTTTGCCCATTGCTAAGCGAGGTGCAAAGGTTCAAGCGATAGAGGGTGTGGCCGAGATGGTGCGCCGAGCTAAAGACAATGCACAGCAGCAGGGCATTGAAAATGTTGAGTGGCTGCATTTAGATTTAGCCGATAAGACCAACGTCGAGGCTTCATTGCAACAAGGCGTTGATAAGGTATTGCTAGACCCCTCACGAGAAGGGGCGTTGACTGTTTGTCACGCGCTTGTAAAAGCACTACCAAAAACGATAGTGTATGTTTCTTGCAATCCAAGTACGTTTACAAGAGATGCAAAGGTGTTGATAGACGGAGGTTATGAAATGGAAAAAGCGGGCGTAGCAGAAATGTTCCCCTTCACCCATCACATGGAAATGATGGCCTTGTTTACGCGTAAGCAGCAGTAACGAGTAAAGGATATGGTATCTACAAGAAAGGTCCACGAAGCCGATCGGCCGCCCTTTGAAGCGTGGTTAGACAGCCTAGAGCTAAGTGCAGAAACAAAAGAAAAGCTAAGTGCGGTGTCCTCCATGCCTGAGCGACTATTGGTTGGTCAGGAAATGGTTGAGATTTTGTGCCAACTTAATATGGATGATGCGACGCTGCAGGCCGCGCTGGTTTTTCCTTATTGCGAACAGCATGCGTTGAGTGAAGACGACATATATGAAGAGTTTGGCGGCGAGATTCGCGACCTCATTGTTGGTGTTCGCCGCATGGATGCCATAAAGTCGTTACACGCTCGTAAAGTAAGTGGCTCTGGCTTTGCTCAGAAATCAGATGAACAGCACATAGACAGCATTCGTCGCATGCTGCTTGCGATGGTAGAAGACGTACGCGCCGTTGTAATAAAAATGGCCGAGCGTATTTGCGCACTACAACAGGTTAAAAAAGCCGACGAAGAAACTCGCGTCATGGTGGCACGGGAGTGCGCTAGTATTTATGCGCCACTAGCAAATCGTTTGGGCATAGGTCAGCTAAAGTGGGAGCTTGAAGATCTCGCTTTTCGTTATTTGCATCCGATTACCTATAAACAAATTGCGCAGCAGCTTGACGGCAAGCGCAGAGAACGCGCCGAATATATAGATACTATTGTAGACGATCTGCAAGGTTTGCTTGACAGCGAAGAGATCCGCGCCGAGGTTTATGGTCGCCCTAAGCATATTTTCAGCATTTGGAAAAAAATGCAGAAAAAGCGCCTTACGTTTGAGCAGCTTTTCGACATTCGTGCAGTGCGTATTATTGCCGAGCGTTTGCAAGACTGTTACGCAGCGCTAGGCACCGTTCACGCTAGTTACAAGCATTTACCCAACGAGTTTGACGATTATATTGCAACACCAAAGCCCAATGGCTATCAATCTATTCATACGGTTATTGTGGGGCCTGAAGGGAAGTCGGTCGAGATTCAAATTCGCACACAGAAAATGCATCAGGATGCAGAGCTTGGTGTGGCTGCGCACTGGAAGTACAAAGAAGGTAGCACGGGCAAGCAGTCAGGCTATGACGAGCGCATAAATTGGCTTCGTCGTATACTTGCATGGCAAGAAGAAGTGGCCGAATCGGGTGATTTGGTTGAAGAGCTTCGTAGCCAGGTGTTTGACGATAGAGTGTACGTGTTCACACCGAAAGGCGACGTTATTGACCTTCCCCAAGGTGCTACGCCGCTTGATTTTGCGTATTACATTCACAGTAATGTAGGTCATCGCTGCATTGGCGCAAAAGTGAATGGGCGTATCGTACCGTTTACTTACTTGCTGCAAAGTGGGGATCAGATAGAAGTACTCACCGGCAAAGAACCAAACCCAAGTCGCGACTGGATGCACCCTGGCCTTGGTTATGTGCACTCCTCACGGGCCCGTGCCACCATTCATTCGTATTTTAAGAAACAGGACAGGGATAAAAACCTTGCCGCTGGCAAAGAGCTGTTAGAGCGTGAGCTTCAGCGCGCCCACTTGTCAGCTAAAGTACCTAATGAGGCATTTGAGAAGTTTAACTTACAAAGCCTTGATGATTTGTATACTGCGGTAGGCGCTGGCGATGTGCGCGTTATGCAGGTGATTAACTTTATTCACCATTTGCAGGAGCCGCCAGCCCCAGAGCCCGAGATAAGCCCGAAGGTTAAAACCAGAAAAACCGCAGCCGGCACAGGTAAGAAAGATGCGGTGGTAGTGCAGGGCGTGGGTCACCTAATGAGCCAGCTGGCGAACTGCTGTAAGCCGGTGCCCGGCGAAGCTATATTGGGTTATATCACCCAAGGTCGCGGTGTAAGCGTTCATAAAGAAAATTGCGACCAGCTGCAGCACTTGTTGTCACAGCACCCTGAACGCCAAATAGAAGTGAATTGGTCACAAGAGCTTAAAGTGGGTTTTGAGACGGGCATTGATATATTTTGTCACGATAGAACAGGGCTGTTGCGCGACATCACTACGGTGTTGGCTAACGAAAACGTGCCGTTATTAGGTGTAAACAGCTTAAGTGACAAAAACAGACAAACGGCGCTAATCACTATTTCGATAGAAGTTCATGATCTCGACACCGTATCAAAAGTGCTAACTCGACTGCGACAGCTTAAAGGCGTGACTGATGCAAAACGCAAACAAAACTAAGCTTACTGAAATGCAGCGGCTGCTTGAAATTATGGAACAGCTGCGCGACCCCCAATCTGGGTGCCCGTGGGATGTGAAACAGACCATGGAAAGTCTAACTCGCTACACCATAGAAGAAGCCTACGAAGTGGCTGATGCTATTGCCACTGGTGATATGCGCGATATTAAGGATGAGTTGGGTGACTTGCTGTTTCAAGTGGTGTTCTACGCGCAGATAGCCAGTGAATCTAAAGCGTTTTCTTTTGACGATGTGGCGCAGAGTATCAGCGACAAGCTGGTGCGTCGTCACCCTCATGTTTTTGCTGATAGTGCCAATAGCAATAACGGTTTAAATGAGACCGCGCTGAACGAACAATGGGAATCAATCAAGGCTGAAGAAAGACGCGCTAAACAAACTGGTAATCACAGTATTTTAGATAGTGTTCCGTCAGGAATGCCAGCACTGATGTACGCACAAAAGTTGCAAAAAGCCTGTGCCAAGGTTGGCTTTGATTGGCCTGATGCCGCACCCGTAATAGATAAAGTACGTGAGGAAGTGGAAGAGATTCAGCAAGAACTGGATTTCAAACAGCGAGCACAAGGGGCACTGAATGCTGGCGTTGCACCTTTAAACAGTGGCGTGCCCGATAACCAACAAGCTATTGAAGAAGAAATTGGCGATGCACTTTTTGCCATGGTTAATCTGGCAAGGCATTGCAAGGTAGATGCTGATACCGCACTTCGAAACGCCAGTAATAAGTTTGCTAACCGTTTTAAAGGAGTAGAGCACTTGGCGGCAGAGCAGGGCGAGAAGCTCGACGCATTCACGCTTGATGAAATGGAAGCGCTGTGGCAGCAAGTTAAAAAGTCCTCTCGTTCTAAGTGAAGAGCTCGTTATGGAGTCTCCAAACACGCCTCGTTAATTAACTTTCTACCATATTCGCCTATCAGAAAACGAATGGCCTATGAATTAGACCAATGTAGATGGAAACTTTCCCATTTTGGCTTATGTTTATAATGTAGGTTTGATTTACGACAAGGCCACGTAGATCCGTTTTGTCTAAAATCTGTGTATAAAAATGGCACATTGGAAGGGTGTTTAACCAGTGTTCTTCAAAAGCACTGGCCAAGGAGTTGGTTTGGATTGGGCGTAATTGTTTTATGAAAAAAATACTGTATTCAACGCTGGGGTTGTTCTTAACGCTCTTAGGCATTGTTGGAGCATTCTTACCGGTAATGCCAACCACGGTATTTTTGATAGCTGCGCTTTTTTGTTTTACGAAATCCTCACCGCGCCTTGAAAGCTGGTTGATTCAGCATCCCAAATACGGCCCAGGTCTTGTTGCATGGCGAAAGCATGGTGCAATATCGAAAAAGGTAAAATGCATTGCCTGCTGTAGCATGCTTTTAAGCTTTATTTTTGTTTGCCTGTTTGCATCTATTCCCATTCCTGCCTACATAGGCATTGGTGTGTTTATGGGAGTCGGCGCGTACTTTGTGGTTACACGCCCCAGTCTTCCTGCTATTTAGTTTCTTCAAACGCATTCAGTCACGCTTATTTTGGGAGTCTTTGCCTTGTTTGAAGGCATAAGCTTTTTGATACACTCAAAACGTCTAGCGATTTCTACCAAGTCGTTCGTGGCTACTTACCCATTCATCGGCCACCACAGCAGAACCCAAAGATAGATCGCCGCACAACACGGTCGCAGAAACAATTTCAGCAAATTTATTTACACTGCCTCTCTCGGTGCAGCCAAGTACGCTCAAACATTCGTTTTGGGTTGCCAGGCCCGTACCACCTCCATAGGTAGCAACGATTAGCGATGGAATAGTAACAGAGAAGTAATAGTCACCGTTTGGCGTTATTTCAGCGTAGGTAAACCCCGCCGACGACTCAGCCACATTAGCGACATCTTGCCCGCAAGCGATGAACATGGCGGTAATACCGTTAGCGAAATGCGCACCATTGTTAACGCTACCTGCCATCAATGCGCCCATATTTGAATATTGGCGCTGTTTAAACAAAGCCTCTGGCGGGCAATGCATAATCTCCGTCATAAGTTGTTTTGGCAGGGTGATTTCTGCTACAACGCGCTTTCCGCGGGTATGCAGCGAGTTTAAGTGAGAGTGCTTTTTATCGGTATCAAGATTAGCGGCTAGTACAAAGTGCTCGATAGGACGTGGGTAGTTCGCTTG